>Ga0207123_1034_pt1 | contig 29774 bp, 21 predicted proteins | sample Alteio_BWMinHeat_39_FD_153503 | JGI IMG/M metagenome (GOLD analysis project Ga0207123, IMG submission 153503) | Enriched cells from forest soil in Barre Woods Harvard Forest LTER site, Petersham, Massachusetts, United States -... | ecosystem: Environmental > Terrestrial > Soil > Temperate forest >... | reverse complement strand
GTTCTGACCAAGGCCCCGATAATATGGCGGTGGTCGTTGATCATGCTAAAGTGAGGATCATCAGGTGTGCCTATGATATGCACATCTGTTGCTACATTCGGAGGTAGTTTCATATCGCCGCGAATATTGCGGATGGTATAGACCACTTTTTCAATCAAATCAAAACTCTCTTCAATGGCTGGATTGAGATCGCTAGCGCGGACCACTTGAGGATATGGAGCCACAATACAAGCCGGAGCTTGCAAGGCTTTGATCGCTTCTGCTGTATAAGGATCGAGCTGAGTGGCGGATTTAGCAGCAGGAAAGCGCTCTTTGAGTATCTGAAAGAGTTCTTCTGTGATAAATGGCGCCATCGGATGGATTAATCGTACTGCTTGGCAGAGTACGATGACGAGAAGGCGTTGTTTATTTTTGCGCTGCTCAGGGGTGCCGGCTTTGCCAAAAAGCACAGGTTTGGCAATTTCCAGATAATAAGCACAAAATTCTTTCCAAAAGAAATCGTAGGCTTCCAAAGCGGCTTGGTCGAAAAGATATTGCTGTAGTTTACCATTTACACTTTGAACGGTATGGTTCAATTTCGATAGGATCCAGCGATCCTCCAATCCTAGCAGCGATTCATTCAATCCCTGGTGAAATTCATCATTTGTCAAAGGATCGTCGCCTTCAAGATTCATGAAGACAAATCGGGCGCCATTCCACATTTTATTGGCAAAATTTTTGAATTCCTCAAAACGACGGCGGTCCAAATCGATCTCACGTGCTTGCGTTGCGCTTGCACACAGAGCCATTCTCATAGCATCGGTGCCGTATTCTTCAATAATCTCAATAGGATCGATGATATTGCCCTTGGATTTGGACATCTTCTCCCATTTGAAGTGGACGTCCTTTGGCACGGGTTTTCCAAGTTCATATTCATGGCGTTCATTATGGCTTAAATAGGTTATTCCTCCGCCAGGTTGCGTGCGCCAATAGGATTTTCCATAAATCAACCCATGCAGAAAGGCATCGGGGAAGGGCACTTCATCCATGGCATATTCACCCATGCAGATCATGCGCGCTACCCAGAAAAATAGGATGTCGTGTCCGGTTACAAGGACGGAATTTGGATAGAATTTCTCCAAATCTTTGGTCTTTTCAGGCCATCCAAGGGTGGAAAAAGGCCATAAAGCCGATGAAAACCAGGTGTCGAGAACATCATCGTCTTGAGTCCAGTCTGCAGGATTCTCTTGTACTTGAGGAGGTGTCCCTATTCCATCGTAGCAGATCATCTGAGTGGGATCGTCATTTCGATACCAAATTGGGATGCGGTGTCCCCACCATAACTGACGGCTGATGCACCAATCGCGAAGGTTATCGATCCAATGAAAATAAGTGTTTTCCCAGTTTTTTGGAATGAGCTTAGTTTTTCCGTTCTGGACTGCCTCGCGTAATTTCGGAGCAAAATTTTTCATGTTAACGAACCACTGCTTTGACATATAGGGTTCGATGATGGCTTTGGATCTATATGAAACACCAACACGGTTAAGATGCGGTTCGATTTTTTCGAGTAATCCCAGGTTTTTCATTGCTTCGACAATGGCTTGTCGAGCTTCTTCCATAGAAAGTCCTTGAAAGCTGCCGCCGTTTTCATTGATTTTGCCATCAGGCGTCATGATATTGATAAAAGGCAGTGCATGTGTTAATCCCATTTGATAATCGTTAGGATCATGAGATGGGGTAACCTTGACCATGCCTGTGCCGAAGTCTGGATCCACATGGTGGTCGGCAATGATTGGAATCTCCCTGTTCATCAGCGGTAATATAGCCGATTTGCCGATGAGGTGAGTGTAACGGGGATCTTTGGGTGATACAGCAATGGCTGTATCGCCTAGCATGGTTTCAGGACGTGTCGTAGCAATTCGTACATAACCGGAGCCATCTTTCAATGGATATTTAAAATGCCACAAAAAGGATTGGCGATCTTCATATTCAACTTCATCATCGGCAATAGCCGTTTGGGCGACCGGATCCCAATTGACCAAATAATCGCCACGATAGATTAATCCGGCATCAAAAAGCTTTTTAAATATAACACGAACGGCGCGGTTATTGCCTTCATCCATAGTGAATCGGAGGCGGGACCAATCGCAGGATGAGCCTACGCGTCTCAATTGATCGAGAATATTGTCCTGTTTTTCTTCTTTCCATGTCCAGACATGAGACAAAAATTCATCTCGAGAGAAATCCTTTCGTTTTTTTCCAGTCGTGCGCATGAGGTGGCGTTCCACAACGGTTTGGGTGGAAATACCTGCATGATCTGTTCCTGGTACCCATAGAGTTTCAAAGCCGGACATTCTTTTCCAACGGATCAATATATCTTGCAGGGTACTAACCAAGGCATGCCCCATGTGTAAAGCCCCTGTAACATTCGGAGGAGGCATGACAATACAATAGGGAGGTTTGGTAGAATTGGGGTCAGCTTTAAAAAAGTTCTGTTTTTCCCAAAATGCATACCATTTTAAATCGACGATTTTAGCTTCATAAGCTTTAGGTAATTCGGTCATGCGAAATGTCCTGATTAGTAAGATGAAAGAATGAAAAATTTGGTGCAATAATATCACAGCCAAATAATTAAAAAAACGACAAAAACGACATTAACGATTTTTAGTTCTAACTGGCTTCCCGCAAAGGCGCTAAGAGGAAAAGTTCGCAAAGAAAAAAAGAAAGGACTAAGAAATAACTGGTTAGGAAGAATAATATCCCACCCACTCTTTAATTATTTGTTTTTTGCCCTTCTTTGCGAACTTTGCCTCTTTGCGCCTTTGCGGGAAACCAGTTTGAACTAAAAGTCGTTAATGTCGATTATGTTGGGTTTTTTTTATAAATTATTTACTATATTAATACAATCTTAATAATCTTGTGATACAATATTAATTTAAAAGCAATAATAAAAACTAAGGTTGTATGGGAACTATATCAAACATTACATCTATAGGGCAGCCACTAAGATTCGAAGAGGTTGTTAACTGTAATAACATCGGGATATTAACAACTCTTGCTTCTACTGCACGTTTTGCGGAAATTGTAATACGCAACCTGATTTCTGGTAATGCAGATACACAAACACTGGGACATTTGCGATTTTTATCAGTAGTGAGCATTGGGTTTGCTGTTAGAAACATTTACCAGACTTGTAAGGTTTCGGTGCTGAAGACAATTGATGCTAAAATTGAATTCGCTCTCAATATAGTTTCAAATCTAAGTACAATTGTATCTTCGGTACAACCTTTGGCAAATGGATTGCTCCTTGTGAAGGCTATTAATTCCGTTTCCTGGACCCCTCCTTTTTTAATTATAGGATCCGTTCTTCAAGCTGCCGGAATGTATTTGAAGATTAAAACGATCAAAGATTCGAATAGAATTTTTAAAGAATTTAACGAAAAAGTCAACCTATCAAAGCCTCTTCAAAATTATACACTTAAAGACTTTGATCAAGGTTGTGGTTACTTGCTTGATGAGAAAATGAAAGAGGGAAATTTTATTACCAAATTCTTTTATAAGGACGAACCAAAATTATTTAATAAATTGATGCAGGTTCGCTCTGAAGCTGCGCGACAAATGGAATCTACTGATGCACAAGAAATAGAAAAGGGTAAGGCATTGTTACATAATTCAATGCAGGCTTTATCCAAACGGATCACAGCCAATAAATGGTCCAATGCCCTCAAAGTCCTAATCGACGTTATTAGTCTGATTGGAGCGGCCTTTGCGCTTACTCCTTTAGCTCCGGTCGGGTTTGGATGTTGGTGTGCATGTGGAGTGTTGACCCTATCAAATAAAGCTATCGATCATAAAATAAATAAGGTGTTCGAAAAATCAATGGCTATGGTGTAAATAATGAACAAGTGTGGTTTATATGAATGTTTCTAATATCATTTCAATAGGGCAGCCACTCAGAGTAGAAGAGGTTGTTAACCCGGAAAATATAGGATCGTTAATAGGCATTGCTTCAACAGCACGTCTTGCCGAAATTGCAGGTCGAATTCTTGTTTCCGGACAGGCAAATACACAAGCATTGGGTCATTTGCGATTTTTATGCGTTGTTGATGTTGGCTTTGCTCTAAAAAATATCTATGAGACTGTCAAAACCTCGGTCATCAATTCCACGAAAGAAAAAATAGATGCACTGCTTGGTGTAATAGCAAATCTTGCCACAATCATTTACTCGGTAGAAACTTTTGGACATGGGCTGGATTTTGTAGGAGCTATTAAATCAGTGGCTTGGACTCCTCCTTTTTTAATTACCGGTGGCGTTCTTCAAACTATCGGAATGACATTGGAAATTAGGAAATATAGGGATGCAGATAAAATCTGTAAGGAACTTCACCGACAGGCTAATCTTTCAAAGAGTGTAGGAGAATACACTTTTGATGACTTCCGCCAAGGCTGTGACTATCTTTTAGATCAGCGTGATTTGGACAGCAATTTTGGTGAAAAAGACAGTGATTTTATTAGTAAAAACTTTTATAAAAATGAAGCGAAAGTATTCAATAAGCTAATGCAGGTTCAGTCTGAAGTGGAAGTGCAAATGGACTCAGGCAAGACTGCGGAAATGGAAAAGGGTAGAAAGTCGATGCATGAGGTTATGCAAGCTTTATCCAAACGGATTACAGTCAAGAAATGGTCCCACGCCCTTGAGGTCTTAATAAACGTTATTAGTCTGGTTGGAGTGGTGATTTTTTTTACTCCTATTGCTCCGGTTGGGTATGGATTATGGGTCTTGTGCGGGATAATGAGTCTGACCGGCAAAGCGATCGCCTATGGAATGCAAAGACAGTTTGAAAAGGCTGTTTTAAAAATGGTCTAAACGGCATTTTCGCAGGGAGTGCCTTTTAGCAAAAATAATGTGAAGATTATAACCGCGAAGCGGTGGAAGCATGTAGCCCCACGCGTTAGCGTGGGGTTTAAAATTGGAAAAAGTAAAGCCGTGAAACGGCGGCAGGGTCCTCGATGGTCTGTCGCCGTATCACGGCTGGTGTTTGTTAAATTATCCACCCCACGCTGACGCATGGGGCTATACGCTTCCACCGCATCGCGGTTATTAAATCGCATAGTTGTTGAACTGGGGCTATTGCGCTCTGAAACATAAAGGAGTTTATTATGTCTGGTCTTTCTGCAGTTGCTGGGGAAGCTACACCACTGCTTCAATTGAGTCCATACGCGAGTATTCCATCCGCCGTCACTTCAGCAACATCTAGCACCAATCCTAATAGCGTTGTTAGCGCATTAGCATTGACTGCTCTTCATTCTGGGGTTGCTCAAACAGTAAGAAAAAAGCCATTTTCTGAAGAACTTTATAGAGATGGGTTAAGGGCTGAGAAGACTCATATGAATAAAGCCCTCAGCACATATCAACTTATTGTATTTCCAGCAACTTTTCGGGTAGTTTCTACATCAATTTATGAAGAAAATAATACTTTTTCCTTCAATCGGATGAAGGCTTGGTCTCAGACAAATACATTAATAGACCATCTTGAGGCTGAAGCACATCACTTTCCATCTATAATCCGATTGATGAAATGTTTAGTTTTTGCTTTCAACAATCCTCACAATGAACCAAGTAAAAATGAAATTGAACAAAGTGTATTACAGATAGATAAATTGATAAACGCAGCTGACATAAATAATCCGGGTTTAAGAAATGAGCTGGATGCTGAATTTTTGTTTCTTGCAGCTGTCTATCTTGATCTAAAGGAAGATAAAACAACAGCCTATAGATCTTGCAAAAAAGCTTATGAACTACATCAAGACTCTCTTACAGGCTCATTTTTAGCAAGATTTTTACCAGAAGATGAGGCCATACAACTTGCTAACCAACATTTTCCAGCTTTAAGAGAGTTGGCAGAAAAGGGAGATCATATGGCCAGACTCCTATATGCGTCGTATCTGAAAGAACACTTGTTGTTCGAGGGGCTTGTTCAAGCTTATGCACCAAAGGATTTTAGTCCATTACTTGCAAAAAAATATCGATCTGAGTGTACAGCTGAAGATTTTTGGAGATGGTAGTCTCTATTAAGCTAAACAACTTCTTCCTGTATTTTCTTTCGATACTCTTGTTCTTTTTTTACATCGCCTTCGCAATGATAAAATAGCGTCAATTGTCGATAGAGTTGACGTCTTTCCCAAAGGAATGATTTTTGCATCCATCCCTGGTTTTCGGTGATTTTCCCCTTCAAATAATAGCTGAAAAGTATCCAAGAACGAGGAAATGGGACTTCAAAAATCCCTGAAAAGTGGATGGAGGCGATTTGCTTGCCTTCCGTGACATAGAGCCAGCAGCCATAAAGAAAATGTAAAATGGAGGTTTCTTGACTCAATAATTCTAGGGGAAAGCTGTGCAGGACATTTCCGGCTTCCTTCCAGTTTCTGTCTATCATGTAAGCCCATATGACATATTCCCTCAATTTCTGTGAGGCATCAGAGGTCATTTCGCGTGATTTCACAAGACTGTACAAATGATGTACAGCAGCTGTTTTATTTTTATCCAGGGCTTGAGTCATTAAGTAAAAAAGAGCTCTTTCATCGGAGTCGAGGCATTTTTCAAAGGCCGAAATGGCTGGATCCAGATGAGCAGTATGGCATAAGAGAATAATTTCGAGATTATTCTTTATTACCTTGAACTCTGAGGAAGTAGAGTAAAGCTCAGGTATTTCTGTAAGTTTAGTTTGAGCCAGCTCCCAAGCACCCAGTTCGATTAGGCAGATTAATGCATTGCCCATTATGACTGGATGGGGAGTTTCTAACTTAAATAATTCATCGATGATTTCAGTGATCACAAATGGACGTGCCAACCAAAATGCTAATTTAATGCTGAGAGTAAGATTTAGCAATTGTTCTGATGTTTCGGAAGTGTGATCGTTTTTGAAAAAAGGTAAGGGTTCCCAAAACTTTTCCAAGTTGTTAAGCAGTTTCTTCGTGCCGGCAGATGCTGCAACATGAGGTAAAAACCGAAGCATGAGCAAAATGAAATTGAATGTGGCTTGTCTATCGTGGCGAGAGCTTGCATACATTCGATAGATAAGCTGTTCCTGCAAGACTGGCAGCAGAGGATGGCGAGGATAACGTCTGTAGGCTAATTCAAAACATTTAGCTTCTTCTTCATAGTCTCCCAGGGCCTGATATACTAAAGCCTTGCCCAAATATTCTAATGGTGCTCCTGGTGTATTGTACAACTTTCGGAACTCTTCCAATGCCAAATCGTAAATAGTCAATTTGGTATCGGGGTCTATTGTGTTATTGGCCTGCTCCAGCAAAGTGATGCCCGCTCTGAACATCGCTTCCCGTCCTTCGGCTCTTCCTGTAAAGGAATAGCCAAGGCGGCGGTATTCATTTAAGGCTGTGCTGTAGTCTTTATGAGCCAAGAAGGCATCGGGAATCGCCAAGCAATTGACTGTTACGTTTTGACTGCCGATGGATAAATAAAAGTCTTTGATGATGAAGTCTGCATCCCTGGAGATTACTCCTACATGTGTTCCTGCAAGGGGAAGATGGCTGATATAGGAAAATTGCATGACGTCGTTCAGATAAAAATAGATGTTATTATCAATTTTTTTGATGGCAATGGTGTACCATTCATGCCGTTTCAGAAATATATCTGGAGTGTGCATGACTTCGACTGTCGATTTGAGAAGCTTAGTCGATTTGCTAATGTCGGATCCTATCCACAGGCAATAGCCGTCATTCAAATGAACTCGTTCAGCGGCCTCAGGGATATTGAGAAGAAAGCCGATGCCGCGGCTTTTTTCGCCAAGTTTGACTTTAGCCTGCAATTTGATATTTCCCTGAAATGAAGCTTTAGAAATCATGAGACTGACCCAGTCTGATACATCACTATCTTTTGTGAGGGCTCCATGCTCCGCTATAAGAACATTTTCCTGAAATTCCCAAGAGTCTTTATTATGAATGTCCAATTCCGCCATTTGGAACCATTCTGAACGGCCTTCTATATAGTTTTCCAGCTCATGGATAAGTTCATCCACTGCATGGTAGCGCAGTTCAGGGTTAATGGAGAGGCATTTCATGACAACTCCGGAAAGGGATCGAGGGACATCTCTATAAGGAGCCACTTCAATCGGATCAAGCAGTTTTTCATGCTTTATAATCTTGCGGTATTCTTTTAATGAAGGGCGGTTGAAAGGGTGTTTCAAAGTTAGTAGTTGATAGAGGATTACGCCTAAAGAGTAGATGTCTGTTTGGAAATTTGCTGGATTGCCTAAAGCACGTTCCGGGGCCATATATGCGACTGTACCGACAACTTTTCCTACATGTGTTAAATGATGAAGGGGATTTTCTTCCTCTTCTTCATTACCAATGCTTTCACTTACCTCTAATGACCCTTCATTTATATTTTTTACGATTTTGGCAAGTCCCCAATCTAAAATTACAATTTGTCCGTATTGGCCCACAATGATATTTTCAGGCTTCAGATCCCGATGTAAGACATGCTTAGAATGTGCATAGGCTATGGCTTGGCAGATGCTTAAAAATATGCGGATGAGCGACGGAATTGATTGCGCAAGATTTTCGATATCGTTGTCGATTTTTTCATTTTGCCTTGCTTTGCGAAGTACTTGGCGAAGTGTCTCTCCTTCAACATAGGGCATCGTATAATAAATCTGATCCCCTTCATTGTGGATGGCATAGATGGGAATGATGGCTGGATGCATCAACTGGCTTGTAATGCGTGCTTCCTTAAGAAAGCGATTTTGCAGAGCTTGATGAGTTATCAAATCCGGTCGGATTTTTTTTAGGGCCAGACGTCGCCCGCAAGTGGTGTCATAGGCAAGAAATACTTCGCCCATGCCACCCTTACCGATACTCTTAAGCACTTGATAGGGTCCGAGAACAAACTGTATATTTTCAGCTTCGGGAATATGTTCCGGTAGAAATGAAATGGTGGAGAGGGCTGATTGTCCGGAAGTGTCTTTTTGAGCTTCTGCGAATGCGGTTGTGAGTTGAGTAGGATTGATGCTGTTCCGGCAAAAAGGGCAATATTGTATGATCGCATTTGTTGCATGTGTTTCAACGACGAATGAAGCGCGGCATGTCGGGCAAACGATCTCATCTTTCATTTTTTTAGACGCTTCCATAGTCTGAAGGCCTCATCGGAAGCATTTTGAACAAAGCAGTTATTGCCTAGTTCCTCGTCATAATAGATCCCATTCATTGTGCTGAGTGAGGCTGCCATTTGATGGTATAACGCATTAATTCCGTGTTCGTCGCGTTCCGGCAGGGTGTATCTAAACCCACAAATGACAGTACGAAAAAATTGTGCCTTCCAATGTCTTGCGGCTAAACGCAGGCTTTCTTCAATTGTCGGAGCCGAAACGGGGGTTTCCCGTTCCTCTCCATTTTCAAGTTCTTCGAACCAGGCAAAGTGATCCCCTGCCTTTTTTCGCAAAAAAAGATAGCAACTGCTTCCTCCGTTAAAAAATGAAGCTGCATGAATCAGTTTAGCGGGTGTTATTTTTTCTGTCGGTATCGATGTCATCTAGGATTTCCTGGGATTTGTCTTCACCGTTTGTGTCCTGGGCAAAGAAGTATTCTCTAACTATGATATAGATTCCGCCTACGACAAATAAGACAGGCATGAGAATAGACCATTGGAGATCAAAATAAGATACAATGTATAGTCCGAGCAGAATTATGGAAGAGATAAAAAAATCATAATTGCGTCCGCTTAGATACTGTCTTAGTCCTATAGACACCCATAGGGCGAGTAGAATTCCGGGCCACCATGCATTTGTAGCAAATAAAATGCCTAAGCCGATTAAAAATGCTCCATTGCCAATTGCTTCAGATTTTTTCTTGGATAAAAGTGGTGTTGCCATTTTTTATTATTCCCTTTGATTGTTTGTATTTACATTAGAGATCAAAGACTTAATTTGTCAAAGGAAGATTTTCAGTGATTTCTCAAGAATTCATGGTATTTCACGTTTATTAAAAAGCCCCTTACCGAAACATTTGCAAAAGTCAACATAGAGCATTGAAAATGAGGCTTTAATAACCGCGAAGCGGTGGAAGCATATAGCCCCACGCGTCAGCGTGGGGTTTATTCCGCAAAGACGCGAAGCCGTGAAACGGCGACAGGTATCTTCTGACCCTGTCGCCGTTACACGGCTACTGCTAATTATATTAGCCACCCCACGCTGACGCATGGGGCTATATGCTTCCACCGCTTCGCGGTTATTAAATCCTCATTTTTAATGCTTTATGTTTGACTTCTGCAATTATTTCTGTAGTCGCTGTTTCAATTTACAAAATCTAACGTTTGAATCGCGAGCTATAAAACTCCCTGCTCCTTTCCATCGAAAGGTAGATAATGGGAGTGATAAAGAGCGTGATCAATTGTGAAAGCAATAATCCCCCAATGATAACCAGGCCAAGCGGACGCCGTGTCTCGCCACCTGCGCCAATGCCTAAGGCTATGGGCAGCGCTCCAGCGATTGCCGCTACCGTCGTCATCATGATTGGACGAAATCGAGTCATGCAAGCATCAAGAATTGCATCTCGTGCAGTCATTCCCTGGCTTTTAATGTTATCGATGGCAAAGTCGATCATCATGATTCCATTTTTCTTTACGATTCCAATTAATAAAATGATGCCAAGGTAAGAATACATGGATAGGGGAAGGTCAAATAGCCATAAGGTTAATAATCCTCCAAAAGTGGCCGGAGGCAAAGTGCTTAGTACTGTCAGAGGATGGATAAAACTTTCATAAAGCATCCCTAAAATCACATAGATGGCAAAAAGGGCTATCAGAAGCAGCCAACCGGCATTTTGTGTCGATTCAAGGAAAGTTTGAGAAGCTCCTATGTTTTCGACTAATACCGTAGGATCGACAAGTTCCTGTCTTAACTCTTCCAGATGATCTAAAGCCTCCTCAAGAGAGACTCCGTGGCCCAGATTAAAGCTTATTGTGGCTGAAGGAAATTGGTCTATATGGTTGACACTGGAAGCTCCTAGTCCTAACTCCCATTCAGCCGCTGCGCTCATGGGAACTAATTCTTTTGAGATGGAAGAGCGCAACCATAAGTAATTAAAAACATCCATATTCATTTGATAGATAGGCATCAGCTCTAAAATGATGTTATATTGATCAATTGCTGTCTCGATCCTGGTTACAAAATTGTAGGAATAACCATACAGAAAAGCATTTTCTATATCGGTGGCTGTTAGTCCTAATGTCGAGGCTTTATCGCGCAAAATCTTGACGTTGACTTGTGCCGAATCAATTTCCAAATCCGTGTTTACACCTGAGAATATAGGGTCACTCATCATCCGAGCTATCAAACGCTTTGCTGAAGGATATACTTTCTTGGAATCGATGCTTTGTAGAGCATATTGATAATCGCCTCGGCTTTCTAGTCCAGTTGACAAGTCGATTAAGGGTACGTTCTTCATAAATAGCTGGATGCCTGGGATTTGCGCTATGCTTTTTTCCAGCTCACTTTGGATTTTACCAATGGAAGCGCGTTTATGTATTGGTTTCAAAACAACAAGATTCTGAGATTTGCGATATTCTGAATACGAGCTTATTCCAACGACTTTATCAACGGCTGGATGTGCTTTGATAACATCAAGGACCTGCTTTTCTTTTTTTAGAGTACTAATGGAAGAACCGGCTTCCATTTCTTGCGTATATGCAATAAAAAATCCCACATCTTCATCGGGTAAGAAGTCAGTAGGAAGATAAATAAACAGCACAACAGTTAGTACCAGGCATATCCCTCCTATCAATAACGCTGTTACGCGATGGTTTAGAACGCTTACCAGCATCCTTCTATAGCGCTCACGCATTCTTTCATTTAGGCGGGAAGACCATTTATAGATTCTAGATTTTTGATCAGGTTTATCTTCTCCTCTTTCAGGGAGAAACCGACTGCAAAGCATGGGGGTTAACGTTAACGAAATTAGACCTGAAATAACGGTCACAGCAGCAAGAGTGATGGCAAATTCCTTAAAGATTTTACCAAGAAGCCCACCCAGCAATAACATGGGAAGAAATACAGCTACCAAGGATAGAGACATCGAAACAATCGTAAAGCAGATCTGCCTAGATCCTTCAAGGGAAGCTTCCCAGCGCGACTTTCCCTGTTCCTGACAACGGACAATATTTTCCAGAACGACAATGGCATCGTCGATGATGAAGCCGACAGCTAGTGTTAAAGCCAGCAGGGATAGGTTATCGAGTGAAAATTGATAAATGTCCATGACTACGAATGTCCCTATAATTGACATAGGCATGACAACAGAAGGAATGATGGTATCTGAAAATTTTCCTAGATATAGAAAAATGACGAATACAACAAATATCAGTGCAAGAATTAAGGTAAAGTTGACATCATTAATTACTTCTCTGATTGAAACCGAGCGGTCAAAGAAAATTGATAGGTTAACAGAAGCGGGCACTTCATTCTTAAGCGTATCAAGCAATTGATGAATATCATCGGAAATAGCTACGGTATTTGCAGAAGGTTCTTTTTGGATGGCAAGCAGGATTGCGGATTCGGTTCCATCGTTGGCAGCATATTGAACATTTATCTTATTGTTTTGAAAATTCTCGATGCTTTCGCCCAAATCATTAATGCGTATTGGTGTCCCGTTTCTATATGCGACGATCAGTTCATTCCAACCATCTTTTGTCAATAATTGTCCATCTACGGATACGTTAGGGGCTTCGAGAAGTCCGTCGAGTTGCCCGGTGGGTAAGTTTACATTCCCCAAAGCCATTGCAGCTGCCACTTCTGCTAATGTGATATCATGAGAAATGAGTTTTTGGGGATCGACTTGCACGCGTATTGCCAATGGGGATCCAAAAACATTAACTTGAGAGACGCCTGTTAACATCGAAATGCGCTGCCCTATAAGATTATTGGCATAGGTATAGAGTTGTGTTAGTGGGAGCGTTTTTGAAGTTATGCAAATATAAACGATAGGAAGTTCTGCCGGATTTTCCTTGCGGTAGGTGGGTGCATATGGAAGGTGAGGGGGTAATGCAGGCGTGGCGGTAATGATGGCAGCTTGAGTGTCTTGCGCGGCAGCAGCCATATCCTTGTTAATATCAAATTGGAGAACGATTGTACTGCTGCCCAGGGAGTTGTTGGAGCTAACCAGTTTTACACCTGGAATGGCCATGAATTGCTTTTCCAGAGGCAGCGCGATCGCATTGGCCATGATATCGGGAGTCATTCCAGGATAGGAGACGCTGACGGTAATTGTAGGATAATTGACATTAGGCAAATTACTGATAGGTAGGCGAATATACGCCAGTACGCCGGCAACTAAGATAGCCACCATTAGCAATGTCGTCATCACAGGACGTTGGATAAAAGGGGCCGATAAATTCATGGGGAAAAACCTAAGTAAACCAAGAATTTTAACTTTAAAGGAAGAAGAATAAAGGATGAAGGATAAAATTACTCTTCGTCAAAGACTTCTTCTGTAAGGGTTAGACAATGGAGACCAGCATCCCAAGCCATAGGTCCATTGCTCAAAATTCTGCTGGGAGTGAAGTCCGCTGGATTGTCGGGATCATAACCAGCAAAATAGACTTCAAGATCTGATTGGAAGTGCTTTAAAAAGTTTTTGAAGAGTTCCATTAAGACATTACCAAGGTTGTCGCCGATTTTTGCTCCATTTGAAATTAGATATGGACGTTGATTTTTTTTCGACCAGCCTGAAATGCTATTGAGAAATGATGCGTTGCTTTCACCCTTTTGAGAAGGATGGAAACTTGCATCATAAAATTGACCAGGAGCCGAGATAACATTAAAACCCGCTTTTTCCAATTCTGTCCGGGCTTTAGCAAATAGAGGCTTTAATTGTTCATTTAGCTTAGGTAAAGCCGAGAAATACTCTTTGAGAATTTGTTTATCCTTGTCTGTAAGTGAAAGTTCTTTAGCTTTCTCATCCATAGACTTTAGCAGTTGAACACATAGTTCAAAATCTTGAATAAAAATCGAATTGTTAGGTCCGGGAAAGAGAAAAATATCTAAATGATATTCCACCTGAGGAATAATATGAATGTCACTGGGTGAAATCTCCCCCAGTTGATCCCCGATTAACGCCAGGACTTCCTCTTTTTGGGCAAGATATTTGGCAACAATTGGACGCGCCGAGTCTTTATTAGTATCATCTAATTTAAAGGGTTTGATGAGTCCTATTCGAAGTGCTTCTTTGCGGAAATTGATTACCACATCTTGGTTATAAAGCTGATGGACCTTTTTTAATGTCAGCATGCCGGCTGCATTGTCTATTAACCCCATGGCAGACATTTCTTCGGCGCCCTGCCTCAATTCTTCATCAGATAGATCTTTTTTCTCGGCGGCTTTTAGGCCCTTTTCAAGTCGCAACTGTGCGTGGATCATGGTAAATAATTCTTCGCCAATTAGTACCTTTTTACATCCGACCTTGTTGGTTAGAACGAAAAGGTTGCCACCTTCAAAATAGAAAGGAAATTGTGGGCGTTTTAACTCATCTGGGTTGTTGATATAGAAGTCTTTAATCTCATCAAAACTTGAACGTTCTCTTGGTTTTTGAGCAATCACAGCAGGAAATATCTTCAATGCAAGTTGTTGTTCCAGCAGGCTAGAAGTTTTAGCTTCTAGACTTTGTACGAAATGATTGGCCAATTCTTGGCTGGATTCATTATGCGAACCACCGGGAGACGACTGAAATTGTGAATGGGAAGAGAGCGCTCTTGCGCATTGGCTGAAATACATGGATTTTGCGAATGCGCGTTCACTCGCTGTATCGATAGATTTAATTAGTGCATTTCGGTAAATGAGTTTAGAACCCTGTGCTGTTTTTATCCATCTAGCGTTGTCTCGAGGGTAATAAAACAGAGCTCCCATTTTCACTGCAAAACCTTCTTTTAGGCCAATTTCTACTAGATTTTTCGCGATTGGTGCTACTTGTTTTTGAGCGCCAGGAAAGCGCAGTGTTTTTATACAAGGCGCGAAATCATCGCTATATAATTCTGCTTTAAAAGCACCTGGTTTTGGTAAATGTAAATCATGGATAATTTTGATACAGGTTTCAGTGACTTTACTCGGTGAAACTGTGCAAGCAGCAAACAAAGCCGGTAATGCTTGTAAAGTTGCAGAAGTGGCAGAGGTTGCGCTAGTCATGCAAAAAACTATAAAGTAACTAATGATTAATTAAAAGTAGTAATTGCTATTTTTGGTATGTTCTCAAAATATCATGGCATTTCAAATGTATTAAAAAGCCACTGCCGAGACAATTGCAAAAATAAAACATAGAGCATTGAAAATGAGTTTTTAATAACCGCGAAGCGGTGGAAGCATATAGCCCCATGCGTAAGCGTGGGGTGGTTAATATAATTAGCAGCAGCCGTGAAACGGCGACAGGGCCTGACGATACCTGTCGCCGTTTCACGGCTTCGCGTCTTTGTGTAATAAACCCCACGCTGACGCGTGGGGCTATACGCTTCCACCGCTTCGCGGTTATTAAAGCCGCATTTTCAATGCTCTTAGTTTGACTTTTGTAATTTTCTCGACAGTGGCTTTTTAATCCTTTTGAAATGCCATGACTTTTTGAGAACTTACTATTTTCGGTCTTCTGTCTTTTCACTTAAATTTTCTATGGCCAGGTACAGTATCGGCGTAATGAACAGAGTGATTAGCTGCTTTCAGAAGCAAATACTGCTCTTGACAGATTAGATACTGTGGGGTATCACCTTCCTATATAAAGCTTCTTTTGAAATTTTAAGTTAGGTATTTAATGAATTTTTTTGATCAGCCACTAAAGCGTTTTCCTTTAACATCTGTTTCTGATTATCGAACGATGGCCCAAAAACGCCTTCCAGGGCAGCTCTTTGATTTTCTTGAAGGAGGAGCATTTGAAGAAATTACCATTAAGAGAAATTGCGAGGATTTTCAAAAAATTCAATTAAAGCGAAAAGTGTTAAGAGATGTTTCAAATATAAACATGAGCACGGAAATCTTGGGACAACAAATTGATTTTCCTCTGATTTTAGCACCTGTGGGGTTTGCTGGACTTTACGCGAGGCGAGGGGAGGTTCAAGCGGCCAGTGCTGCAGCCAGAGCAGATATCCCTTTTAGTCTTTCTACTGTTAGTATTTGCTCGATGGAAGAAGTTGCCCAAAAGGTATCAAAGCCTTTTTGGTTCCAGTTTTATATGTTTAAAGATAGAGCATTTTCTTTGGAATTGTTGAAAAGGGCAGAAGCGGTGCAATGTCCGGTTTTACTGCTAACGGTGGATCTTCCGATGGCTGGCGCTCGCTATCGTTATCATCGTAGCAGGCAAAAGTCTCATTTTTTGAATTTTTTGGACGCCATGATTCACTTTCCTTGGTGGATAGATGTTTATATTAAGGGTGGGCCTATTTCTTTAGGTAATATTCCTACATCTGCTCCAAAGCTGCCCAATTTAGCAAGTATGCGCAAATGGATGGGTATGCAACTTAACCAGGCTTGTTCCTGGAAAGATTTTGAATGGGTGAGAGCTAATTGGAAAGGCAAAATCGTAATAAAAGGGATTTTGGATCCTGAAGATGCGGTGATGGCCAGCAAGGTAGGCGCAGATGGGATTGTAGTTTCAAATCATGGTGCAAGGCACATTGACGGGACTCTTTCAACAATTAGTGCTTTGCCTTCTATATGTGATGCAGTTAAAGGGCGTTTAGAAATTCTTATGGATGGAGGAATTACAAGCGGTCTTGATATAGTTAAGGCGTTATCCGTAGGAGCAGATGCTTGTATGATAGGAAAACCTTGGATGTATGGGCTGGCAGCGCGAGGAGAAAATGGCGTTGAGGAGGTCTTGGCAATTTTGAAAAATGAATTAAAGATCGTTATGGCCCATCTTGGTATTTCCTCGATTAAAGATATTCATAGAGGTCTTCTTGTTCAAGCGTGATTTTCATTGTTGACTCACCTCTTTAGACTCAAATTAATAGCCCATGGTGCAGCGTCCAATGGTGTCAATTTAAAACATAACCATCTAAGATTTAAAGGCGCGCGAAGCGTTTGGAGTGCGCAACCCCTGCTGCGCTTTTCCTGGAAGAGATGTAGCTAGAATGATATGAAAGGTCTAAACACGTTCCAAGTATATCGGATAATTGAATTGAACTGACATTCCATATTACTCAACGTGTTTTCCAACAAAAGCGCAGCAGGGGCTGCGCACTCCAAACGCTTCGCGAACATTTAAAGCTTAGGTGGTTATGTCTTAAGTTGACTCCATTGCGTGAACATATACCTCTGAACGAACTGGACATTAGACCTTATAGATTTTTTAAAGAAGTTTGTTAATGTTATTTGTGTATTGTAATAAGTATTGAAATAAAATTACTTATTACAGGATAATAAAAGTTGCTAGTTGTTTTGGTTCTTGTTTGTAACAATTTCTTAGTCTAAAGAAAATGGGGTAGCTTATGTCTTCATCAATAGGACCGGATTCCGGGATTAGGACTTACCCGAACCTCTTGGCAACTCAAAGTCGGCTGCTTCCTGAGAAAACACAAGAATTGACGGCTTTTTTTAATCGTACCGCAGAAGTTGCAGAAAACCTTTTGCAGAATCCTCCAGCAGAGTTAACTCAAGAACAACGTAAAATTAAATGGCTGGATGAGCGGTTCAAGACAATCGACAAAATTTTTCAGGGAACACACGGAGGCTCGCAACCATCAGATGATGATAAAAGAGAATTGCTCAACAAATTGAGTGAAGATGCGTGTGAACCTGCCTTTGTATCTATCTGTGAAACCTTTATTGCAACAGCCGGCGATGTGAAGGCAGATCAAGTGGTCAATCACGTGATCCGTGAACTGAAACGTGCCATTATTCAAGAAATTGTCACCTCGAATCCTTTTGTAAGGCAAAATTTTATACACACTATTAACGCCATGAACCTCTTAATCATAGAAAGGTTTCAAGATTTGGGAATCACTAAAGAGGATCCTTTCTACTTGGAAGCTTTTAAAGATATCCATACAGGAGGGGTAAGGGATATTATATCGGATAGTTTAGGCGAGGATTATGTTGATAGCTTTCTTGATGCACTTGTCGAAAAGTTTTCAGCAACCTACACCAAAAAGGCGTTAGTCGCGGTTGCAAGCGATTGGATCAACAAGTCTGAACGACTGCCCTTAAGGAAAGAATTGGCACCCCTTTTAAGGATTAAATTAGAATCGACACATGATGATCCCATAGGGTATGTCGTAGAACATTGCCTAAAAGACATGGAAAATACATATGAATTTACAGACAAAGGGATTGAAGGGCTGTTTGATGATGAAATTAAGGCAATGAGCGAAACCTTCTCTGCCATCAAAGAACGTGTCGACGAAAACGGGTTATTGCTTGAAGGTTTTAGTGCTAAATGGAAAGCTGATCCCAGAATTGTGCGTGCTGCCGTTTCACAAAAAAATCAAGCTCTCCAATATGCCGCAAGAGATGTTCAACTTCTTTTAATTAAAGAAAATCCGGCTCTATTAGCGTTTGCCTCTCCTGATCTATCTCATGAGCTATATAATAACAAAGACTTATTATTGGCGTTAATTAATGAAAATCCTGGAATCATACCCTACTTGCCTGAGGCTATAAAGTTGGATAAAGCATTTATTTTGTCCGCGGTAGAGAAAAATCCAAAAGCTTTTTGTTTTGTACCTGAGGTGCTTCTAGATGATAAAGAGTTGATGGTGTCTATTGTCGATGCCTTTGCCTTTGGGGCAAAGAAATGGGAAAAGTATTTTGGATCTGTGGGTGAAGTTCCTCCTCTTCCTGCCAACATCATCGAAATTTTAAGGTCTCCTTGTCCTTATTTTAAAGATAAAAAAGTAGGAGAGACTCATATTCTCATGCTTGTACCGGCAACCGTAGAAGGTCAGCCCTTTAATCTGAAAAATCTGGATAAGTTGGTGCAAAATCCAAAACCACCGGGTCATGCTTTAATATTAAATACATTTCAAAGTGCTGTTAGGGAAAAATATGAATACGTAGCTCCTAAGGCTTCTCGATGGGTACTTATGACGAACGATGTAATCCCTAATAGTAGGCTTGAGAGTTACCTTGATCAAAAAAGTCTTGTGGAAAAAGCTCCAGGTTATAAAGTGCCGGATCTTTTGTCTGCCGCCGCGTGTATTATGATGAACTTTGTGGATAGAAACGAGCGTTTATTTCCTAGTTATCCTTTGACTTATACACGTTGTGAAGAGATAGTATATGGTTATGAGACAGAAGTGGGAGATCTTTCCCATTGTGGCCTTCACATTAGTTACTGCAACCGCTTCGACCATACCCACCTAGGTATGGCGTCTTTGTTGCCTTTGGGGCCTGCGGAAGTTCTTTAGGTCATTGGTAATAAAAACCGTTTATGAATAAAAGGCTGGAGGGAGATCCTGCGCGGATCTTTTCTTACCCAATAGGCATTCTTGATAGATTGGGAACGGGTGCATTGCGTACTTTATAATCCGAATTCTGTACAGACCCCTTATTATGGGTGAGGAGTGACGGCCAATACCGTAATTATCGACTTTCCAGGACCATAAAACCAAAAAACGCGATAGGCGCAAGGAGTCTTATTCTGCGCATAAGATTCAAAAACAATCTCTCCATTTGGACCCGTCATTTCATCGAATTTATGTGTGTTGAGCGAAGGATGTTTTATATTAGTGCGCATAAGGCCCAAGCTCTTAATCACTGCTTTAGCAACAGCTTTTTTAGATGGGTCTCCAACTAATTTAGTAATTTGATTGCGTGCGATTTCCGATAACTCAATATGAAACTCAGGCATTATCCACCATCTTTTTCCAATTATCCAAATCCTCTTGAGTTAAAGGTTTGGTTTTACCTTCCTTTGCTTCTTGAAAGCCTTTTGATAGCATATCATGCAATCTTTTCTTTTTTAATTCTTCGGCTGTCCTATGAAAAACATCCTTCATTAAATCTCGAAAATTAATATGCGCTTCAACGCAGGCCGATTTTACAAAAGTATGCTCATCAATTGGAACATCAAAACTTACGCGAACTTTATCTCTCATACTTGTCTCCTATAGATATACTCTAATTTTAGCAGGAAGAATACTTTTATACAAGTATCAAAGTATCTTAGCAAAAGGGGTCTGACTTAGGGTGTTGATCTGAACTATTTTCGATGAGCTAAAACGGTGACAAATTTAGTCTGTTTTCAATTCTCTTTTTTGTCCTTTTTTCTCTCATTCTGTAGCCCGTAGGTCAGTCTTGCGAGCGAAGCGGAGACAGCCGTAGCTATGGCTGTCTCCGCTTCGCTCGCAAGCCTGACCTACGGGCTACAAAATGAGAGAAAAAAGGGCAAAAAAGAGAAACTCTCAAATCTTTCAATACCTATCTGATCAATCTCATCGCATTATACTTTTTTTCTACCTTCACCCTCTGCCTTTTCACTCAAATTCTCGATGGCCAGGTACAAGATTGGCGTAATAAAAAGGGTGATTAACTGTGAAAGAAGCAATCCACCTACAATCACTAAGCCAAGCGGACGACGAGATGCTGCGTTGGCGCCGATCCCCAAAGCGATCGGAAGGACGCCAAAAATTGCCGCGGCTGTTGTCATCATGATGGGTCTGAATCGCACTAAACAGCTGTCTAAAATTGCTTCACGAGCTTCCATTCCTTTTAAGCGCATATTGTCTATTGCAAAGTCGACAATCATAATTCCATTCTTTTTAACGATGCCTATCAACATGACAATCCCGATGAAAGAATATAATGATAGAGGTAACCCTAGAATCCATAATACTAATAAGCCTCCAAGTGTTGCAGGAGGAAGTGTGGTAAGAATGGTGATGGGATGAAGGAAACTTTCATAAAGCATTCCAAGGATGATATAGATGGAAAATACTGTTAGAATCAACAAATAGCCCGAGCTTGTTATCGACTCATTAAACGTTTGCGCTGCTCCAATCGCTTTGGCAGTGACTCCGGAGTCCGCAAATTTGGCTGTTAATCTATCCAATTTTTCAAGAGCACGTTCAAGGGGAACTCCCGGAGCTAAATTAAACGAAATAGTGGCAGAAGGAAATTGTTCAATATGGTTGACGCTTGATGCACCTAATCCCTCCTCCCAAGTCATTGTAGCGCTCAAAGGAACCAACTCCTGCGTTATTGAGGAACGCAACCAAATATTATTCAGTGTTTCAGGTCGACGCTGCAATTCAGGATATAGTTCTAAAATAACGTTGTGCTGGTCTATCGGAGTTTGAATTGTTGAGATAAGGTTGTCAGAGTAGCTGAAATTAAAAGCATTTTCTACGTCGGCCGCGGTTATTCCATAGCTTGACGCCTGATCGCGAAGAATGTTGATATTCAGCTGTGGTGTATCTACCTCGAGATCAGTATTTACTCCCTGAAAAACGGGATCTGAACGCATCTTCGTAAGCAATTCCCGCGCTAAGGGGTAGAGTTTGTCGGCAAAAATACTTTGCAGGGCAAATTGATAGGCAGCTCGATTTTCTTGTCCGACTGCTATATCAATGAGAGGGATATTTTTAATGAAGGCCTGCATCCCATTAATTTGTAGAAGATCTTTATATATTCCCTGGATGATATCCTGGATGGGAGGTCGTTCTCCTAGAGGCTTCAGGTGTACGAGATTTAACCCTTTGCGATATTCGGAATAAGCGCTAATTGTCACAAAGGATTCGATGGCCGGATTTTTTTGGAAAATTTTTATCAATTGGTTTTCCAAATCAAGAGTATGATAGGAAGATCCACCTTCAGCTGCTTGCGTATAAACGACAAAAAATCCAATATCGTCATCCGGTATGAAATCTGTGGGTATGTACATCAAAAGCCAAACCGTTGCAATTAAACAAACCAATCCCACCGTCAAAGCTGATTTGCGATGATCCAATACGGCAAGCAGCATTAATTTATACCGTTGCTGGGTCACACGATGCATTTTATCTGCCCATTCTGCCATTTTAGTAGCTTTCTTTTTCCCATTTCTTGGTGGGATGAATCGGCTTGACAACATGGGGGTAAGGGTTAAAGATATAAAGCCTGAAATGATCGTGATAACGGATAATGTGATGGCAAATTCTCTGAATAATTTTCCGATCAATCCTCCCATGAATAGCATGGGAATAAAAACAGCAATCAAAGAAAGAGACATAGAGACAATAGTAAAGCAAATCTGTCGCGAACCATCCAATGCTGCTTGCAGGGGAGCAGCACCCGCTTCAACGTCTCGGATGATATTTTCCAGAACTACAACAGCATCGTCGATGATAAAACCAACAGCCAAGGTAAGGGCCAGTACAGATAGGTTATCAAGAGTAAAATCTAACATATACATGACAGCAAAGGTGCCAATGACTGACATTGGAAGAACTAAAGCCGGTATGATTGTATCCCGAATGTTGCCCAAAAATAGAAATATCACCAAAATCACTAAAAACAAGGCAAATATCAGTGTCGTTATGGCGTCGTTGATTCCTGCTCGCACAGGCACAGAGCGGTCATTAATGATATGGATATCGACAGCCGGCGGCATCTCAGACTTTAATTCCCCCAGCAGTTGATAAATGCTGTCTGCAATTGCTACTGTATTTCCTGCCGGATCTTTCTGGATGGCGAGTACAAGAGCCGGTTGTACGCCATCGACAGCATCGATATACTGCGTAATAAGCTTTGTGTTTTGAAAGCTGTCTACAGCTCTCCCTAGGTCTTTAATGCGTACAGGGGTTCCATTGCGATAGACAACCACCATGTTTTCATATTGTGCCGCATTTGTCAGTTGACCATCTACAGAAGTAATGGGAGCAATAAACTCTCCATCGAGTTGTCCTGTTGCTAATAATGCATTTTGTAGAACAACCTCCGCAGCAACTTCAGCCAACGTTACATCATGAGCAACTAATTTTACGGGGTCAACCTGTATCCTTACAGCTAAAACAGAGCCGTAAGTTGTAACTTGTGAAACTCCATTGATCATTGAAATTCGCTGACCGATCAAGGTGTTGCCATAGGTAAACAAATCAGCTCTTGGCAAAGTTTTCGAGGTCAATGTGATATACATGATCGGCAGATCTGCAGGATTTACTTTTCGATAGGTCGGACCATATGGCATGTCCGGCGGTAAATAAGGGATTGCAGCTGTAATAGCCTCCTGAACATCTTGGGCAGCTGATATAATCTCTTTGTTGATATCGAATTGCAGAATAATGCTGGTATTGCCCAGAGTGCTGCTTGAACTAACCAACCGTAATCCAGGAATAGCCATGAATTGCTTCTCGAGTGGCAGTGCCACTGAATTGGCCATTGTTTCAGGAAGAGCCCCCGGAAAAACAGCCTTCACATTGACGGTTGGATAATTTACATTGGGCATGCTGCTGATTGGCAGATGCATATAGGCAAAAATGCCGGCAACAAAAATCACCAGCATAGCTAAAGTGGTCATCACTGGACGATGTATAAAAGGAGCCGATAGATTCATGGTTGTGGTTTTGTTTGCACCTCAACACCAGGTGCAATATTGACTTGCCCATCAGTGATTACGGTATCTCCTTTTTTGATAGGCTCTGAAGTAAAAGCGACATATTCCTCGGAACGGGTAAGGACTTGAACATTCGTAGCCATTGCTTTACCTTGACTATCTACCGTATAGATGTAAGGTCCATTATTGCCTATTAATAAAGCTCCCGGGGGCGCAACTAAAGCTTGAGGAGCTATCTTTTGAAGCACTTTGATACTTACAAATTCTCCAGGCCATAAGGAGCGATTTTCGTTAGCCAATCTTCCTTTCAAGAGGATTGTTCCAGTATTTTGATCAAGTTGGTTATCCAAGAAAAATGTTTTCCCATCGTATTTAATGGTAGGGCTTTCCGGCAATATTGCCACGAATGGCCATATTCCCTGATCGCCTTGTACGCGACGGATTAATTCAAACTGTTGTTGCGACAAAGAAAAAAGAATGTCTATAGGGGAAAATGGACGGATCACTGTTAAGGCATTAGGATCATCTACTGCGACGATATTGCCAACATCAACGTTATAAAAGCTGATCTTGCCAGATACAGGGGCGACAACATGACAAAATTCAACGTTGATTCGGGCAGCGACAATTGAAGCCATATCGAGCTCTACTTGAGCTTGAGCGGCTGCAGCATTGCCTTCATATTGTTCAAAGGTTAGTTTTGAAATGTAATCATCTTCAACGACTTCTTTAAATCGTTTTACTGTTATATTGGCGACTTCAAGCAATGCACTATCGTGGGCTAATTGGGCTTTGGTCTCGTCTAAAATTGCCTGGTATGGACGGGGATCTATTAAGTAGAGTTTCTCTCCCTTTTCAACTATAGCGCCTTGTTGGACATAAACTTTTAAAAGCTTACCTGCGGCTTGAGGGCGAATATTCACAGTAACTGTTGGAATGACTTGTCCGATTGAATCAATATAAACAGGAACATCGCGCTGATCGATTTGGGCTGTAGTTACAACAGGAGGAGGTCGTTTAGCTTTTTCCTTTTTGCGACAGGAGGTTGCAACAAGGAATAGAGATAAACTAAGGCATAACAAGATAAGGATTTGTTTTCTTTTTATATTATCAAGGTTTTTCATTGTCACGAATAACATCCTTTGTTGCCGAATATGTAAGTTTTCCAGTGGGAGCATCGCCCCAATATCCGCTCGTGTCACCCAATATACCTACGGAAAATGCCAAATTCGCCAACGATGCTGCCCATTGTGTGCGGGTGACAACCAATTGAGCACGCGCATTGCTGAGGGTTGTTAGAGCTGTCAGCACATCCAAGATGGATGAGGTTCCTGTTTTGTATTGCAACAAGAGTCCTTTATAAGCACGTTGACTGTAATCCAACAAAGCTTCAGCACTAGGTAGCGCCGCTACTGCTGAAACATAGGCATAATAATTGGTGACAACTTGAATAGCAACTGTCGCGATTTGCACATCCAAGTTAGCTAATGCTTCTTGAACCTGTGCCCGTATTTGTTTTTCTTGGTTGATGTAGAAAAAACCCTGAAAGACCGGAAAATTGACTTCCAAAGAAATACTGTTGTCATGCCCATCTCTGATAGGTGTTCTGAAATAGTGCAACTTACTCAATACTCCATTTAAACTAAGTGTAGGAAGCCCGGAAGAGTAGGCAATTTTAAAATCTGCCTGCTGCTCTTGCACTGCAGCAATGGCTGCTCCTATATCAGGGCGTTTTTGTTTGGCTAATTCAAAAAGGGTGGATACATTGCCTTCAACTTCAATTACCGGCAGTTTCTGAGGGAGTTGTTCCACTGATACATCCGTATCCGGAGGTAAACCGATAGCAATTAACATTTCGGCAAAGCTGGTTTTTTCGGCGGATTGCGCTTGAATAAGATTTAATTTAGCCATTTCTACAGCGGATAGGGCTTGCAAAACATCTGTCATTGTTGTCAATCCAGCCGCGTGCATCTTCTTTGCAGCTTGCAAAGCTACTTCAGCATCATGCAGATCTTGGATATCAGCTTCAACGAGTCCTTTGTTACCTATATATGAAGTATAGTTTGTAAGGACTGAAAGCATGACCTGCTGCATTGTGAAATTATGCTCCCAATTGGCTGCATAAAGAGTTTGTCGGGCAAGTTCCACTTTAGCATCCCTTCCTCCAAAATCCAGGACTAAATAATTAGCTGTCAATTCATTGAACGAGGTGTAAATATCTGGCGATAACGCTGTGCCGGAAACAGTAGTCCCTGAGGTATTTGCAGCTTGTCCGATATTTGATATTGCATTTCCCTGTGCCGTCGAGTTGTTGGTTCCAGAGGCCAGACCGATAGTGGAGTTTTCAGCATTTAAAGTGCCTGTATAAGCAATAGCAGGGTAGTAAAGGCTTTTGGAGACTTGCACACCGAAGGCGGCGGCGCGCGCTGCATTCCAACTGGCTCTTGTCGAAGGGTTGTTAAAAAGAGCTATATCCAGGAGTTTGGAAAGGGGCATTGTTGAGGATAGATCTTCGGCAGTAAATGGAAGGGGAGCGGGTTCTGCCAATTTAAAAGGTCTCGTCTGCCAGGGAGTGGCTGGGGAAGAAGGGGAGTCACCCACTACTTCAGGTTCATAGGCTAGAGGATTGCATCCGGACAACAGCAAATGCAATAGTGGGATGAGAATTTTCTTATTCTGCTTTGCAGACATGAAGGGTTCCAAAAAATATTTAATAAAATCCGGATTGTATAGACTAAAATAAAAATACACCAGAGAAGAAATTGCCTAAAGTCGTCAAAATAAAAAAATATTTTTAATGAAAGTTGAGAATACCCAGAGAAGGCTTGTATTCTCTTTTTTGCCAATTTTCTCTCATTATGTAGCCCATACCCTCGATACGCCTTAGATATGGGCTACATAAGGAGAGAAAAATTGGCATGGTTCAGTTCAGGGTAACACTTTTGAGTTGAAGAAAGTTCCTTTTTGCCACGGTAGAGGCAATTGCAAAACGCAAATTATGAGCATTGAAAATGCGGCTTGCTTCAGCCCAGGCCTCCGGTCGCTCTTTCAGAGCTCCCTGCTGCCTGGGCTGAAGCAAGCCGCATTTTCAATGCTCTATCTCGTACTTCTGCAATTGTCTCTACCGTGGCAAGGGACGTGTTACCTGAATCAGCCTGTTTTTGAACTATGCCGAAAAATGGGCAAAAAAGAGGGTGATGCTGCTTTACAAGAAATTTACGATTTTTAGTCTGATGCTTATGCGAGCATTACCGTTCTCCCAATTTTTTAGACCTGTATAGCCTTAGGAATCTCTCCAATAAGCTTGTTGAGTTCTAAACCTTTGTAATTAGTCCATGCATTCCATTGGAGGGTGTCACACCACTCTTCCTGCGGTTCAACACTTGTATTGACACTCAAAACGACTACCCTGCATTTTAAGTCAATATGATGTACAGAGCTAGCATCTTCATTCATTTTAAGAAAGAGTGCATTACAATCAGTGATTAAGTTGCCTAAAAGAAAGTCTAATCCTTCAGCATTAAGATGATTTTTAATTCTTAGCGAAAAGACATTTTTTTCTTCATGCGAATAGGAGATAGCTTTTGCCGTTTGAACATAGGTTTCAAATATAATTGTTAAACTAATCTTTTGAGTATGTGTTCCTTGTCTTAAGTTTTCCTGATGAAGTGCTATGATGCTGTCCCGGAGGCAAGGAATAAGTTCAGGAGACTTTTCTATAACTTGAGCTGATATAGGAAAACTATTTGCAGTCATAATGATTCTTCAATTTTTAGGAAAGCCAAACAAGATCCAAAATCCATGAAAGAATTTGGTGCATTATAGATGGATCATTGATTTTTCCGATTCGTTTTATTAATCTTTCTTTTGTGATAGAATAAAGGTGTTTCTGGGTCAAGGGGTTTTATATGTATCAAAAAGATATTTCTTCTATGGTAATAGGAGGTTGCAAGCTTGAAGTCGTTCATGGCCTAGACAACAAACGGCTTTATTTGTTTGGTGTAGCCCTGGAGAAAGTATTGTTGATACGATCTGCGCCTATAGATACTACCGAAAAAATGATCGATTTTTTAAAGTTCTCCGATAATTTATATCAAAAAGAGGGCGCTCCTCAAGGCAAAATGCGCTTATCTTCTTTGCAGCTCAATACACAAGGTGATGAGTTGATGCAAATCCAGCAGCAACATTATCAAATTATTGAAGCTATAAAAATGCAATCCAGACGGCATTGTATGGCTCATATTTCTTTGCCGACAGAGCTGTTAATATACCATGTGCAGCCTCGGCACCAGTCTAAATTCTTACAAACCACTCTTTTAAGAATGCAGCAGCAGTTTAATGCAGAGGCATGCCTGACCTACAGCACCTGGTTTTGTGATGAAATTGATAAGGTGCAAAGTACATTTCATTTGGATCAGAGCGAATTATTTACTTTGGAAGCGCATTTTGATAATTTTAGGCATGAAGTGCATTCATTGCTGCTCAATGCTCTTATAGATGAAATTGAAAATATTTTGATAACTCAAATGAATCTAGATGGTATTGAAGGTCAAAAGCGTGTTGTCGAATTGGATAAAAAACTGGTTGCATTGAGGGAAAAGCTGCAATTGGAATTGAAAGAGCTCTGCATCATCCTTCACAACATAATTTGGACCATTAATATTATTGAAGAACAACACCCCGAATTAAAAAAAATTAAACGGATAGCAATGGTGCTGCATGCTTTGACAGCTTCTCAGATAGGATTGCAAGGAGAAAAATTGTTAGCTTGGGGACAGTCTCTTTTACTTATTCAAATGCTGGATATAGAATTAGGGGTTATTTCGGCTGTAAACTGTGCAACGGGCTTGCAACGTACGAATTTAGTGTTTGCTATTTGTTTGGCATTGGTTGAGTCCGCCAAAAAGCTGAATGCAGATGAATTATTTGCTCATTGCATGGTATGGGGTGAAGATGACAAAGGAGTATTTGCCCAGAACTTTAAGGAACTTGTTTGGAAGAATTATAGTGCACTGCATATAGGATCTCACCAAGATTCAATGAAAGAAGGTGCTATTAATTTCGAGCTCGCTTCATTTTTACCGCTCACTGTTCATGTGAAGGTCCAAGATGAGATAAAGGAAGTGGCCTTATTCAAGATCGATGCCGAGACAGGTAAGCCTGTAGATTTCACTGAAGCAGGGAAGAAGTATTTGGGAGCTTAGTCCTTCTATAAGCTAAATAGATGCCCGCACCCACTTCGTGGGTGACTAGGCTCCAACTTATTCAACTTGTTGAATCAGCCATTTTTTAAGAGCAGGATCGATAATTTTTAATGCATTCGATCCTCGCGTAATTTGAGCAATGCTAACCTTATAGTTTTTTGCAATTTCACGTTGCGGAAGTTTCCCTTCCAGAAGGGCTTTAACAACCAAAAATCTTGAAGCTAACATTTCCTTTTCTTCAAAAGTAAAAAATAAATCAAAAAAGCGTTTCATTTCTTCGGCGTTGTTTACCTTAGAACACACCTTTAAAAACCCTTGCCAACCATCGACTGCTTTTATATTCATCTTCTTTCCTGTGTTGTTTTGTAACCCTACAGCATTACATAATGACAGGCAACAGTTTTTTATCTACTCCCAAAACGCAGGTCTTTTAAAAAGTTATGCAGTTGTGCTCAAGAGGGCCATTCACTGGTTGAGTCCGCAAAAAAACTGAATCACGACCGGTATATATTAGAATAAAGGATTTTTGGGGTTCCAAGCATTAATTAAGCCAATAGGAGAGTCCTCGGATTCTGGTTGGAAAACGATCCAGCCACTATCTCTTGTACTTCGTTGAAGTCCATTTAATATAGTGTTATGCCAAGCTGGATCCTGCCATTTTTGTCTTACGTCATCGCTTAGGTCTAGACCTTGTTTATCTACTTCATATTGAGAACTGAATCGAGCTACTAAAATAATTTGGCCCACCGAGAGACTTGCGCGTGGAAAGTAATCAAAAAAATAGACTACATATATGACGCCATTACTAGCCAGAAAAGTTTGCCCATTTGGTAAATTTGTGGCATGGGGTATAGACACATCCGTAACCTCCAGTGCTACCGCATTTTCTTTATTAAAGGTTGTATTATAAGGCGTAGTCAATGCTTGGATTTGTGAGCTTATAAATATAAAGCTCGAAAATAATAGTATTATAACATTTTTATGTGACATAAAGCCTCTTGTAAAATGAAGTGTAACTATATTTTATATAGTTTAAATTATTAAAAGTCAATATTACTTTTTATTGATTAA
>Ga0207123_1033_pt1 | contig 29987 bp, 21 predicted proteins | sample Alteio_BWMinHeat_39_FD_153503 | JGI IMG/M metagenome (GOLD analysis project Ga0207123, IMG submission 153503) | Enriched cells from forest soil in Barre Woods Harvard Forest LTER site, Petersham, Massachusetts, United States -... | ecosystem: Environmental > Terrestrial > Soil > Temperate forest >... | reverse complement strand
GGCACTGGAAATTTTGGTGGTGGCGGCGGTAGTGGAGGCAATGGCGGATTTGGTGGTGGCGGTGGCAGCAGCAACACCGGAGGTACTGGTGCCACAGTTGGACTCATCACTCAGGGCGGCAATGGCGCTGCCTTAGGCGGCGCTGTGTTTCTCGGCAGCCCGAATGCCCAACCGACGCTCACGCTCACAGGTAACTGCAGCTCAACCCTTAACTCTACCTCAAATAATTCCGGTGGCGGATTCGCCGGCGGCAACGACTTCTTTCTCTATTCAGGGACTACCCTCAACCTCGAGGCTAACATTGGTGAAACGATCTCCATTAGTCAATCTATTATCGACGACAGTGAGCAGTCTATTCCTGTATCCCCTAATTGGCAAGCAGGCACAGGCACTGGAGCCAATCTACAAGTAACCGGCGCAGGAACCGTTATCCTAACTAGCACAAGCAGCTATATAGGGACTACAACCATCTCTTCGGGTACTCTTAGTCTGGTCCTAGGAACACTTTATGCCGGCGGTGCCGGCACTAACAGTCAAGTGACTGTCAACCAAGGAGCTATCCTCAAAGGGAGCGGAACAATCAATGCCCCTACAATAATATTAGGAACTTTGTCTCCTGGTAACTCAATCGGCACGCTGAATTACAGCGCACCCCTCACATTGTCCGGCTTACTTGCCATCGAAATTTCTCCAACGGCTGGTGTCAATAGTCAAATTTCGTCTACTTCAACTGTAGATGTTACGGGTGCTACTATTCAGATCGTCCCGGACTCAGGGACTTACACAGCAGGGGCACAGTATACTTTACTGACAAGTGCAGGGTTGATAGGGGCCCCGACCCTAATTATACCCTCACAATTTATTGGAGAACTTAGTTACCCTAATAACTCTATTGTGCTGACCCTTTTAAAAGTGTCCTCGCCCCCTTCTCCGCCATCTGCTTTTAATGGGTATACTGTAAAAAATAAGTTCCTTACACAAACTGATATCACGAATGTGCTCAAATGGAATCCTCCTGTAGATTCTTCTCAAGTTGAGTCATATCAAATTAATCGCAATGGAGTTGTTATTGCAGTTGTGCCAGCTTCTGCTCCGAATGCCTACTACGACCATAATCGGAGAAAGAACACGCGCTATATTTACTCAATCGTTTCATTAAATGCTCAGGGGGCTCAGAGTTCTCCATTATCAATTATTTTATAAAAGATCTAAATGTTACAAAAAAAAAGAGGTGAATAAATTTGGATACTATACCGAAAATCATTCAAAAATTGGTTTTTGAGCCGCGCGAAAGCTCCCGCGGTTGAACGATCGTAAGTCACCTAGTATTAACAATACAAGGTGACTTACGATCGTTCAACCCCGGGGCTTTGGCGCGCTCAAAAACCAATTTTTGAATGATTTTCGGTATACATTTGAAATTGATTTAAATGCTTTTTTGATATTGTCGAATAGAAAGTTAGGGCTTTGAAAAACACATATAATCAGGCAATTTCAGGCATGGTTCAATTCAAGCTAAGAGTTCGGAAGTCTATTGTGTTAAGCCGCGAATGCGGCGGAAGCATATAGCCACAGGCGTCAGCCTGTGGTTGAATGAATTATACAGGAAGCCGTGAAACGGCGGCAGGAAAATGCATGAGAACATGATCGCGGGGTTCTGTCGCCGTTTCACGGCTGCTATTTTCTTTTTAATCTACCACAGGCTGACGCCTGTGGCTATATGCTTCCGCCGCATTCGCGGCTTAACACAAGAGACTTACGTTTCTTTAGCTTGTTGCCTATGCAGCACCGGAGCGTTCTCGAACCCATTTCTCGAGGGAATGAAGCTACTTTATGAGTTAGAGTCCTTTATCAAAGTGAAACCCTATCTCACAAATCAGTGGAAAAAGAGCAATGCTAATATTAAAAGTGATTCTTAGTTACTGTGATTATTGGTTTTTACCTTCTTTTTTATTCCCTGCATAGAAGTAGAACTATAACCAAGGGGGGCTAAGGGGGGAAGTGTTCATAGTTTTATTTAATTTAGCAAAAAAAAGGCGGACGATTTTAGAACTTTTATCGAGTTCGATTGGAGTCAAATCAAAACGGTTTTAAAGGCCATGGAAATCCGATGGGCAGTGCGGCCGATTGATCTATCTTTTCCTTAAGATTATGATGAAGTCTATTAGCTTCCATCGCTATTTCAGGGGATACATTCTTATTTAAAAGGTTGTGAAACTGACCCGGATCATCCTTTAAGTTGTACATCTCGTATTCAAAGTTACTACCATTCTCAGAATAATAGATCGCATATACCCAATCCCCTTGCCGAATCGCACGAATATGCCCACCAGGGACATCTTCCGGCAAAAAGAAATTATCATCATATGTAAAAAGAATGGAGTCTTGAACAGAGCTCACTCTATTTTTTAGAATAGGGACTATGCTTATTCCTTTGCCATATTGAGCAAACTCTGGTACACCAGCAAGCTCTGCAATGGTCGGCAGCAAGTCTAAATGACAATAAAAAGCGTCGGTTATACGTGGGTTAGGAAATAATTTTGGATTTGATATGATTAGAGGAATATGAATCATCTCTTCGTAAACGGTGTAGGCTTTTTCTCTCATTCCATGTGATAAACCAAGTTCTCCATGATCTGCAGTTCTGATAATAATCGTGTCTTCTGTCAAACCCGTTGCATTAAGGGTATCTAAAATTTTGACAATATGTTCGTCAACTTTTTTATTCAAATATGCGTAAAAATTGACATACTCTTTTTCAGCTTGGACGTCCTTTAGAGGTGATTGCTTATTATAAGCTTCTCGAGCCTTAAGTTGAACAGAGGGTTTCGTACTTAGATCGTCAACATAGTTATCCGGAAGGTCAATACCCATGTTAATGAAATCTTCTTTCTTATAACCCGCCTTTTCCCAAACAGTGGGGTAAACCCAAACATCATGAGGATTTACAAGCGAAATAAATAGACAGAACGGTTTACGATCCTTAACATCTGTTGCACCTACTTTTTTCAAATAATCTAAAATTCCATCACCCCACCCAGAGGTCTCTTTGGGAGTAGTTTTAGATGATCCATACAAATAACGTAAATCATTATTCGCATACCCACCCCCTAAAGTCGAAAGCCCATCAAATAATGTTCCTCCGATATTTTTTTCAAACTCCAATATAGCATTACCTGCGTCCGGTGGAGTCCATCCATAAAGATCGTATTTTTCTTGGATATTAGCAATATCCTTCTCTGTCCAATTATATCCTCCATCTAAGGGGGGGCTAAGATGCCATTTTCCCTTCCAGACAACATCATAATTTGTGTGTTTTTTTAGTAATGCTCCGATATCCATGAGCTCATCTGCAGATGGCAATCCTGTTTTGGGAGGTGTGCTCGGGACCTTATTGATTGGATAATGTTCGCTGGTAGCTAAGACAGCTCGACTTGGAGTGCATTCTGAAGCAGCAGTATAGGCTCTTTGAAACAAAATGCCGTTCTTTTTTAAATGCTCATTAGAAACCAAATTCTTTTCAGCCCAACCATTGGGCCAGTGTGTAGGAAATCGTTCCTGATCAGTCAGGATTATAATAATATTAGGTTTTTTATCTGTATCTAAAAGAGATGTTTTCGAACCATCATTTTTTTCGTCTTGATTTGAGCATCCAGCCAATATAAATATAAAATTAACAATCAACAGATGTTTTATGAATAATTTAGGTTTAATGAATATATAGTTCATAAGCGGTTGGAATCCTTATTTTTATCTTTTAAATTTAACACCCTGTAAGCATTCTCGTAGCAGATTTTTTCCATTACCTTTTGACTGAAAGGCGCCTGTTCGATAAATTGTGCTGCAACGTTTGAAGACTCGTAAGGATAATCAACAGAAAACATCACACGCTCCGCACCCAATTCTTGAATTGCACAAGTAAGGGGACCATTTGCACACATTCCTGAAGTAGTAACATAAAAATTTTCTCTTATGTATTGAGATGGAGATTTTTTTAGATCTTTTGGATGCTTTATAATATTCCACCGACTATCTAAACGCCATAAAAGATAAGGAATAGTCTCTCCCATATGGCCAAGAATTATTCTTATACCAGGAAACAAATCAAATAAACCTGAGAAAACCATACGAAGCGCATGCGTACCCGTTTCTACAGTCCAACCCCAAAGAGGGCCAGCAAGTTCAAGTTGATCTTTATAGTTAGCGGGAATATGTTGAGGACTTCCTGGATGCAAATAAATAGGGACATTAAGTTCTTCTACTTTTTTCCAAAAGGGATGAAATTTTTCTTCATCTAAGTAAGAACCCTGTGTTTGTCCATTGACCAATCCTCCGACAAATCCATGTTGACGTACGCAACGTTCTAGTTCTTTGGCAGCATTGATTGGATCTTGTAGAGGAAGACAAGCAAAGCCACGAAAGCGACCGGGATTTTTTGATATTTTATTAGCGAGAAAGTCATTTGTTTTGTATGCAAGTTCAATAGCAATATTTGTATCTTTGATGTCTTGAATTCCTGGATCAGTTAATGAAAGTACAGAAATTTCAATACCTGCTTCATCCATAGCTTTGATACGCAGGTCATCAAAATCCAGTAAGCGGGTTTGGAAATCAGTAGCACTTTCCTGATTCATTTTAGCGAAATCTGCCTTTTGGGTATCCGGCAGGAAATCGGATGTGATAAAATGTTCCTCTAGTGCGATTTTTTTCATATTCTTCCTGCTTTAATAATTAATATATCATTAGTAGAGCAAGGTATTTTTTAAATCAACGACTTTTTAAGAATGCTCAACTCAAATTTTATAAAGGTGGATCTCATGGGATTTGTTCCACTAACAAAGATCTGGTTTAGCGTTTATCAGTGATCGGTTTCAGGTCTGAAATTCTGACGTTTTTGACCATTCAGTTTCTTTGAATCCTATGAGTCCAAAATTTTTGCCAAGCAAAAAAGGACGTTTGACGAGCATGCCATGTTGGTTCAGCAAGGTTAAGGCTTCACCGAGAGGCATGTTTTCTAATTTTTCACTTAACTGCATTTCTTTATAGAGTAATCCTGAAGTATTGAACAACTTCTTTAAATTCCCATTTTGATATTTCAGCATCTGTTTTAGTTCTGATATTGAAGGAGGGGTATCTGTGATTTCTTTTACGGTATATATGGCTTTATGTTTTTTTAAGAATAGGAGGGCTTGCTTACAGGTTGAACATTTTCCATAAACATAGATGATCATATTATACCCCGGGCGGTTAGGTTTTGCATATTTTTTCGGCGCCAAAGCCCCGGGGTTGAACGATCGCAAGTCGGTTCATATTACTAATATTGACCGACTTGCGATCGTTCAACCGCGGGAGCTTTCGCGTCGTAAAAATACGCATAACCTAACCGCGCGGGGTATACATGCTATCCTATTAACACTTTTGCCGGGCGGAGCTTATGAAACAGGTTTCCAAAGGATTTCATCCTTTGGTGGGGGATTATTAAGGGGGCGGAGCCCCCTTAATTGCCGATGACCGGACTCGAACCAGCACTCTATTGCTAGAAGTAGATTTTGAGTCTACCGCGTCTACCATTTCGCCACATCGGCTTGTGAAAAACAGGATTATAGCTAGAAGGCAACAAAATACTCAAGATAATTCAAAACAACGCTACCAACGAAGATAATTGCGGTAGGCTTTATCCCAGGAGTAATTCACATTTTGGCCTAAGTCCCGATCGTAGCGCACTTGGATGCTGATATAGGGATAGGGGTGGCGGTTATCGAAATTTCGTCCTTCATTTTTATTGAATAGTTTGACGAAAACTTCTTTGTTATACCAGGGTTGAGTTGATACGTTTGTATCATCTTTTTCGTATCGGCGGAATTCGGTGTATTCCTTCTTTCCCTGGTAGGAAAGTTTGTCCCGATAGAAGTCTTGAATGTATTTTACAATGATCTCGGGATGCTCTTCCATTCCCTGTACATAGAAAGACACTTCAGCCCCTATCATATGTTTGGAATATTGATTTTGGGTTGAAGGGTCGGCATAGGTGTTGTGCTCGGTACAACGGTGTCCACAGGTGATAACGACACGTTTACTTGTTGTTGCTTGAATATGATTAAGAAGGTCGATTAATATAGGGTATATATGTTCTTTGCCATTGCATAACGGAAGACTATGTTTTTCAATCCCTCCGCAGTCATAGCAATGTTGTAATTCATTATTTTTCAGTACGCTGTGGCAGGGATTGAGGCTGCTGCCTTTACATCTAAAGTATTCTTTGGTTATTGGAGGATGATTGCCTACAGACATTTTATCCCAAGGATAAACTTTGTTGGGGATTTTTTCAGGGGAGTCTACAGCAAATTGGGTTTCACCCTGCTTTCTATAAATATACTCTCCCTTTTGATGACGCATCCTGCTATGGTTGTTATTTTCATCCGAAGAAGAGCATCCTGGACAAAAATTTGCCATCAATGCAAAAACGATTAAGATTAGCAATTTTGATACTTTGTGAATCATAGAACCATTAGCTTTTAAGCTGAAAAGTTGCTATTATTACTGGTATTAGGTGATAGGTCAAGTAATAACAGAAAATGACACAGCAAAAAACTGAATTACATCCGCGAAATCGGCATAGAGGTCTTTACGATTTCAAACAACTCGTAAAAAGTTGTCCAGATTTAGCTAAATTCGTAACGATAAATCAATATGGCAATGAATCTATTGATTTTGCTAATCCGCTTGCTGTTAAAAGTCTTAATAAAGCCATTCTAAAGCTATTCTACAATATTATCTGGGAGATACCTGAGAAATTTCTTTGTCCTCCTATACCCGGCCGTGCAGATTATATCCATCATATTGCCGATTTGCTGAGTTCTGTAAATGGAGGAATAATCCCTCTTGGTAAAAATGTACGCGTATTAGACATTGGTGTAGGGGCTAATTGTATCTATCCACTAATCGGACATCGTGAATATGGATGGAGCTTTGTTGCGACAGACATCGATCCTCAAGCCATATCAATTGCGGAAGGGATTGTCAAGCTGAACGGACTTACAGATGTCATCGAAATTTACCTTCAAAAAACGCCATCAAAAATTTTTGAGGGTGTGATTAAAAAGGGGGAGGCATTCGATATTTCGATGTGCAATCCACCATTTCATTCATCCCCAAATGAAGCCAAAAAAGGGACACAGCGCAAGTGGAATAATTTGGGGATAAAAACGTCAGCGCTGAATTTTGGTGGTCAAAGTAATGAATTATGGTGTTCTGGTGGAGAGGTTGCATTCATAAGACGCATGATAGAAGAGAGTGTTAACATTAAGTGCAAATGGTTCACTACTCTCGTCTCGAAAGCTACTAGTCTTCCTGGCATTTATAAGGCGTTAAAAACGGTAAATGCTGTGGATGTTCGGACTATCAATATGGGGCAAGGACAAAAGAAAAGCCGGATAATAGCCTGGACTTTTTGAAAACTTCCACTAGAGCATACAAAACTTCTGGTAATTTAATTTTCTTTAGTATATTATTTCATTTTATAAATTATTCAATTACCTCTAATTAAGATTCTATTATGCGCGATTTTTTCGAATTAAGTAGTTCTGAGCTAAAGACTTTGCTGACTGAACATGGTGAAAAAGAGTTCCATGCTCGCCAACTAATCAGCTGGGTTTATGAAAAAGGTGTTTTTGATTGGAATGCGATGAGCAATCTAAGCAAAGAACTTCGCCTAAAACTTCCGAAGATTATCAATATTCCCACTCTAGAGCTCGTACGCATTCAAGAATCTGACGATCTTGAAACTTTCAAGTTTTTATGGAAATTGCGCGATGGACGCCAAGTGGAATCGGTACTTATCTGCTCCGGTGATAGACGCACTGTTTGTATTTCATCCCAGGTGGGATGCCCGGCAAAATGTGCTTTCTGCGCTTCAGGAAAAGAGGGCTTTTTTCGTAACTTACGTCCGGCTGAAATCGTTGAGCAGGTTGTGCGAATCAACGCCTGGCTCCTTGCTAAAGAAGAAAGAGTCTCACATATTGTTTACATGGGTATGGGAGAGCCTCTGAAAAATTACGATTCAGTTGTAAAATCGATTCGTCTTCTCGGAGAGCCCGAAATGTTAAATCTATCGCAACGCCGCATGACAGTTTCCACTGTAGGTATTGTAGAGGGGATTAAGCGGTTGTCGCAAGAGGAACTCAAAGTGAACTTGGTGCTGTCTTTACATGCTCCAAATCAGAAAATCCGCATGAAAATTATTCCTTATGCTCGGAAGTATCCTCTCGATACGATTATGGATGCCATGGATGAATATTCGCGTAAGACGAAACGTGATATCACATTTGAATATACTCTGATTGCTGGAATCAACGACCATCCAGATCATGCTCATGAACTCGCTCATTTGTTGCATGGAAAACAATGTACAGTCAATTTGATCCCATATAATCCTGTCGAAGGATTACGCTTAAAACGTCCTGAAAAAAAGGCAGTAAAGCTATTCCGCAGTGTTCTATTCGGTTCCCGTATTGTCAACACCTGCCGCTACACTAAAGGCGAAGATATCGCCGCAGCATGCGGTCAGCTGGCTATGCAAGAGACTCTCGTGCCTACAGTAGCAGGGGACAAGTTAGCTCTTGCCGTCTAAAATTTGGAGTGCGGTATCTTGTCACCGCACTCCAAATGCCAAATCAAGGTGAAATAGTCACTTTGAAAATGTATGGAGAGGCTATAGTATCTGAATCGCAATTTGTATCTAGAATAGTACTTGCGATCCCACCAACAATATACCCAATAAAAACCGGTTTATTCCCTAATTCATCAAATTGAATGACTTGATTAGGGTAGGTTTCTATCTTCTCGTTAGGGATGAAAGCGGCGTTAGCCCCAAAATAGTAGATTCTTGGGGAATCAGGAGGAAATGGGTCGTCAGAACAAAATAAGGCTCCCGGATTAGGGACTGAAATTGTTGGAAACTTCGAACTCATAAGATATTGACTAAATTTACCATTTTTATCTATTTCAATTGTTGAAATATCATTTACGAAAGGTAAATTGCAACATGTTGTAAACGTCGTTCCTGCATTTGGAATGAGTGCTATACAGCTATTTTCGCAATCACCATCACTGAAAATTGCTGCGCTAATCCCACCAAAAAGTAGTGTATACATGCTATTTTTCTTCTGAGAATACAGTCCAACATTTGCACAAGTATAATTGTTCATCGCTTGAGCGAGTGTATTGGGATTTGCTGGATCTAACATATGCGATGAGCCATTCGGCTCGATTTCAATAGGAACTGTCCATGCCCCGGGAGTGCTACCTCCACCTAGAGTAAATACCCCTGACAGCGCTAGATAAGCCATGGCGAGGGTATTGCCTTTCTTTTTGACGATAGGCACAACATTTAGATCTCTTCGTCGATAAGTAGCAAGTGGGGCCGGCAGGTGATAAGGCTGAACATATAAATCTCGGCCATTATCTATGATTTGAATGGAGCGCACTTGTTGTGAATATGAACCCTCTGAAGTCTGCACGTAGAAGCCAGCGAAATTTTGTCCGAAGGCTAATAGAAAGGGTTCATGTTCATTCAACTGCATCATCATCCCACCAGTCAATTGCAAAACGGGATTAAATGCGAAACGAATACACTTCGATGCACTTTTTGATTTTGATGATTTTTTTACCCACTTAATCAACTCAGGCACATCGATTGCTGTTAATGCAGGCTTAGTTTCCATAGTCTGTGAAGCTGTATCTATGCCATATCCGCCAACAATATACAGCGTATCTTTGTTTAAGGTTTGATAAAATAAGGCATTTGTAACTGAAAGAATGTCTATCTGAGCCTGCGTAAGTTTAGAAGTAGGGTCTGATAAGGATCTCGAATAGCTTGTCTTTTTTTGGGGATTGACCACATAAACAACGGTATTTTGCTGAGAAGCTGGAAACGAATTGGCAGCTGGAGTTGGATCTGTGTTGTCCACATTGTGAAGCCCATTAGTTCTACCTCCAATAAAGAGCCATTCCCCTTTATAGACTGCGTGAGAAAAAGATTGTAGTCCAACAGGCAATGAAAAATCCGCTTGCTCTACAGTCACACGGTATGGAAGAGAATCTTCAGGTAAGGGTATTGTAAAATTAGGCGTTTGATTAGTGCATGGAGGGCATTGTCCAAAACAATTCAATCGTACAATAATTGAAAAAAATACTAAAAAAAAAGCTCTTTGATTCATGACTTCATTCTCCTCTAAGATGTAAATTTCAAAGCTTCGCAGATTGATGAAAATACGCTTAAGTAAAGTTAAATTCAATTTTTAAACCTGGAAATGCCAACTTTTTAATCACTATCGGTATACTCTCTCTGTGCTCCTCTGTGCCTCTGTGTTTCCAAATTTTGAAGCACAGAGGAGCACAGAGAAGGGCAATTGGATGACCGAACATTTTCCTTGTTAAGGTGAATAAAGCCTATTTTTCGATAGGAAAATTCACCAAACTCCATTATAATTTTTTTTAATTGATTTTTGGACCCACATATTAGCCGATTATAAATGAAAAATAAATTCTACTTTCTATTACTTTTCGCTTTAATTTGTTTTTATTTTCCTGAAAGAATAGAAGCTAGATTATATTTCATGCACATTCCAAAGACAGGAGGAACGACACTTCGTCTCTTATTAGAGTTACAAGTAAGTGCAGAAGAAATCTATCCTTTTCGTAACACCACAGAAGCAAAAGGCCTCGTCAGGCAAGAGCTAGTTTCCGGACATTTTCCCTATTGGTATTGTCAAAAAATTGACAAAACATTTGAAGATGCCTTTAAAATTACCATTTTAAGAGATCCCGTTGAACGATATCTATCTTTTTTACGCGCCAAAAAAAAGGCAGATATCAATTTTCCTGATTTAGAATCTGTTTTAAAACTTCGGTTAAAACCACATAACAAATATCTTGATTGTCTAATCGATAATGCCCTTTGTAGATATTTGTCCGCCAATCCACTTTTAGAGGGGGAGTCTTTATTAGAGAGCGCAAAACAGACATTACAAAGTCTTGACTGTGTAATTTTTTTTGATACTTTCGCGAAAGATGTCGTTGAACTTTTTAATCGCCTTGGAATTGATCTAGACAAAAAGAACATACCAAAAATTAATGCTACTGAAAAAGAACCAATCTCTGCGCAGCTTTTAGACCAGATAAAGCAATTGAATCAACTAGACATAAAATTGTACGAATATGCAAAAAAGCATGTTCAAAAAAACAATAATGAGTATGAATTAAGGAAGAAGTCATTTGAAAATATATTAGAGACAACTAGCGAGGTGGACTACACCTTTAATCTACCTCTAAACGGCACAGGATGGACTTATAGAGAAAATACGAATGTAAAACCAGTCAAACATTCCTTTTATAGATGGGTCATGGATCAACCAGCTTATATCTATTTTTCATTAGAAGAAGGTTCTGATTATGATCTAGATTTTAGCGCACACTGTTTAACAAAAGAGGTTCTGCCCAGAGTAAGCGTTAATGGTAAAGAAATAGAGATTCTCAAATTAAACTCAAAATCGTTTTCTTTGTACCATGGGAAAATCCCCAAAGACTGTATTACAAGCGCTCCTATGGAAATAGCGTTTTATTCTACAAAAGCTTTTCAATATAGAGATGTTTATCCCAGTCAACATAATAGAAATCATCCACCCTTATCATTCGCCATAAATAGGATACAAATTTCTAAAAAAGAATAAATATTTATACCCCGAGCGGTTAGTTTATGCTTGTTTTTTCGGCGCCAAAGCCCCGGGTTTGAACGATCGCAAGTTATACCGGTCGTGATTCAAAAGTTGGCATTTCTAGCGCGCCAAAACCCCGGGGATCAAAGATCGCAAATGGGTTCATATTACTAATATTGAACCATTTGCGATCTTTGATCCGCGGGGATTTTCGCGCAGCTAGAAATGCCAAATTTTGAAACACGACCGGTATACATTATATTTTGCTCGAAATTTCAAATTTTGACCCGCACTCCCTTCGGGAGTGCATTATATATAAATTGATTACCCAGGGTTGCGCTAGCGCTTACCCTGGGAAATCGATGTTTGAATAATGCACTCACGAAGGGAGTGCGGGCCTATTAAACAAATCTTAGACTGAAGTCGCTTTGATATACTTCCAATTCGCCCAAACGTATTCGAATCCGGAATAAGCCGTGTAAAGTGCTGACAAGCCTATGACAATTGTTGCCACTTGGTGCAAGCTATCATTTGAGATTAAACCCAAAGAAGCCGGTATCATTAATGCCAGCACGATAAAAGTCGCCACCGCTTGGGTGACAGCCTTGATTTTTCCACTCGTTCTTGCCGAGAGAGCAAATCCTTTTAAAGCGCAGAGAGTGCGTAATGTGCTAATGACGGAATCTCGATAAAAAAAGACGAAGACCAAAGGAAGGGGCAGGCGTACAGGCTCTAAAGTAAAAGTCATAAAAATTGAAATATGGACGATGCTATCGGCCAGTGGATCTAGAATTTTTCCTAATTCAGTGACTTGCTTATAGCGACGTGCGAGAAATCCGTCGAAGGCATCCGTGAGTTCAGATATGACCAGCAGACCAAGCAAAATGTAAGGTAAAGTCGTTGAAGAGATTCCGAGTTCTTCATGGTAGATATACAGCACCAAAAAAATAGGACTGATGAGTATGCGGAGAAAAGTAAGATAATTTGGAATGTTCAAGTAAAAATCCTACATTAACTGGATGGTGGTGTAATGAGCTTCTGATATATATCAATATATTGGTTTGAAGGAAGATTCCAACTGAAATCAATTTTCATACCATTGATCATGAGTTTGCGCCACTTGTCGGGATCGTGAAACCAACAATCAATAGCTCGCTTCAAGGCAGATTCAATTCCGACATTATCTGGAAAGTCAAAGGTATATCCGTTTCTCTCCTCAAAAGGCTTTTCCGAATAATCCACATCGAAAATTGTATCGGCTAATCCACCAGTTTTACGCACTATTGGGATGGCACCGTATTTAAGGGCGATCATCTGTGTCAGGCCGCAAGGCTCGAAAAGAGAAGGGACAATAAATAAATCGGAACCTGCGTAAATCATATGTGCAAGCTCTTCTTGATGGTGCAATGTTAAATTAACATCAGGATGATCGGCATACTGATTTTTTAGACTATGAAACTCTTGGTTGATAGAAGGAATTGGACCGCTACCCAACAAGACAAACTGCCCGCCCTTTTCGAGGGTATATTTTAATGCATGTTTGATCATTTCAATGCCTTTTTGCGGCACAAGGCGCGTCACACAACCAACGATGGGTTTGTGATCTTCAGAAAGGAGCAATTCCTCTCTTAAAAGCTTTTTAAGATAGGCTTTTCTATCCAGGGTATCGCGATCCTTCTTATTAGCCGGCATTTCACGCGATGAATAATGGTTGGGTAAATAGCGATCTATTTCGGGGTTCCAATAGGAGTAATCGATACCATTTAAAATTCCGGTAAACTTATTGCTGTTGGCAATGAGAGTCGATTCAAGACCCCTGCCGCCCTGAGGCGACATCACTTCTTTAGCATAGTTTGGTGAAACTGTCGTGACGTAATTTGAGTAGACGATGCCCCCTTTCAGGAGGTTGATGGATTTGGGGTAGAAGGGATCCTGCAATTTATCGGGTTTAAGCAGACTTTTTCCGTCAAGGCCGATATTATCCAGATTCTCAACTGCGCATTTGCCTTGGTGTTCGATATTATGGATGGTGAGAATCGTTTTGGGTTTTTTGTAGCCCATTGGATAATACATCTCATAATATAATGGGGAGATAACCGAAGTTTGCCAGTCATGGAGGTGGATGATATCCGGCTGTATTTGTTTTTTAAACAGGAATTCCATGGCGGTGCGGGAAAAATAGAGATAGCGTTCAATGTCGTCGTCGCAGCCATAAAAACAGCCGCGATTAAAAAAATGACGGGGGTGGTGAGGATCGACGAAATAGACTTTTAGATTCTCTACCCAGCCTATCCAAATAGTATTGTGAAACCATTCTCCCTGATAAAAGGACATTAGGTCCTTATGCTCGATATTGAGATCTCTAATTTCATTGCTATCGGAACAATCGTATTTTGGAATGATGATATCAACATCATGCCCTTTCCATGATTGTTCGCGAGAAAGTCCGAGTAAGACATCGGCGAGCCCCCCGACTTTGGCCACGGGCGCAAGTTCAGAAGCAATATGTACGATATGCATAAAAAATTCCTGAGTAGCAATCTTTTTACCTGGATTATACATAAGTAAGAATTCAAAACAAATTAATCGCGATGTTGCAAAAAAAATTAAACGCAAAGTCGCAAAGAGGGCAATAACATAACTACATTAGCTAAAATACACTCATGCTTTCGCGATAGCGTTTGGAGTGCGCAGCCCCTGCTGCGCTTTACTAAATGACCTATTTAGCAAAAATCATGTTAGACCAATTTCCAATTCTGGCGATTCATAAAAGATAACGATCTATCAATGATTTTTGTTAAAATAGGTCATTTAGAAAAGCGCAGCAGGGGCTGCGCACTCCAAACGCTATCGCGAAAGCACGAGTGTATTTTAGCTAATGTAATTGGCCTCTTTGCGTTTTTGCGAGGCTGTGAATAAATCGCAAATCGCATGCCTGACTCCTGTTTTGTCAATTTCTTCACAGCCTCTGCGACTTTGCGTTTAAATTTCTTTGCTTATTTTCTTTTTTGCGCTTTAAGCCGATTCAAGCTATACTCATTCTTTATGTTCCAAATCAATGGAGGAATTTTGCGCAAGATAGCTTTTTTATTTCCCGGTCAAGGAGCTCAATATCCCGGCATGGCCAAAGATTTTTTCGATAATTATCCTATCGCAAAACAAACTTTTGAACAAGCCGATGATCTATTGCATCGTAAACTTTCTGATATCATTTTTAATGGTCCGGATAAAACCCTTACAGAAACGAAAAACAGTCAGCTAGGCATTTACATTGCCAGCATCGCAATTTTGCGGGTGATTGAACAGTTGTTTCCAACTTTAGTACCGTCCGTTTGTGCAGGATTAAGTCTCGGAGAATATACAGCATTGACAGCTTCCGGACGTTTGTCCTTTGAAGATGGATTAAATCTCGTTGCCCACCGCGGACAATATATGAATGATGCTTGTGAAGCGATTCCAGGCACCATGGCTGTGATATTAGGACTTAATGGCGATGTCGTCGAGCAAATCGTAAAGGAAGTCAATCTTCCTCAAGACCTATGGGCCGCAAATTTTAATTGCCCTGGCCAGGTTGTAATATCAGGGACTTTAAAAGGAATCGAAGCAGGCAGTGCAGCAGCCAAAGCCAAAGGGGCCAAACGCGTGATCCCTCTTCAGGTCCATGGAGCATTTCACAGCGGACTCATGAAAAGAGCTGAAGAGCATCTGGCTCCCTATATCGATGCAGTTCCACTAAAAGAGTCAGAGTGTGAAATTGTCATGAATGTGACAGGAGGTTTGGTCCATGCTCAGACAAAGATCCGCCATAATCTGATCAAACAAGTTACACATCCCGTGCGTTGGGAACAAGGCGTCCGGCATATGATGAATTCAGGCGTTGAACTATTTCTTGAATTAGGGTGTGGCATGACGCTTACTGGATTTAATAAGAGAATTGGAGTGACGGTTCCTTGTCCAAACGTTGAAACAGTTAAAGATCTTCCTGGATTGGAAGAACTATTAAAAATGGAGAGGCTATGAAGGATTTGCTTAAAGGACAAACAGCAATAGTAACAGGTGGAACAGCCGGGATTGGCGCCGCCATTGCAAAAGAATTTGCGGGTCAGGGAGCTTATGTTGCCATTTTTGGTACCAACCAGGCGCGGGGCGATCAAGTAGTATCAGAGATGATAAGCCTTCCTGGTTGTGCAGGAGCTGCTTTTTATCCGGTAAATGTTGCAAGCTATCAAGAAGTTGAGCTGGCGATAAAAAAGATTCAGGACGAACGCGGTAATATTGATATTCTTGTTAACAATGCAGGAATCACTCGAGATCAGTTATTGATGAAAATGACAGAAGAAGACTGGGATCAAGTGATGGATGTTAATGTCAAATCATGCTACAATACATGTCGTGTTTTGGTAAGGGCCTTTTTGCGAGCTAAAAAAGGTAAGATTATCAATGTAAGTTCTGTCGTAGGCTTGACAGGAAATGCAGGTCAGGTCAATTATGCAGCATCTAAGGCAGCAATCATAGGATTGACAAAAGCGCTGGCTAAAGAAGTTGCATCCAGAAACATCCAAGTGAATTGCATTGCGCCCGGTTTTATTACCACGCCGATGACAGAAACTTTGACTGATGAACAGAAAAAAGCAACACTTGAGCAAATACCAATGGGGCGCATGGGCACTCCGGAAGAAATTGCTAAAACAGCCCTTTATTTAGCCTGTGCGTGGTCCGATTACATGACTGGACAAGTCATGGTCGTCGACGGCGGCATGGTAATGTAATTTTATTGAAATAACTAAACAAGGAATAAACTATGTCAGTTGAACAAGAAGTAGTCGACATTGTTGTCGAACAGCTAGGCGTCGATAAGGATGATGTCGGCGTTTCGAAGTCTTTTGTGGAAGATCTAAATGCTGATTCACTCGATCTAACAGAGCTAATCATGACACTTGAAGAGCGCTTTGGCTGCGAAATCTCGGAAGAGGAAGCAGAAAAATTGCGTACAGTTGGCGACGTCGTGACCTACATCGAAAAGGTCAAAGGCTAGCTTGTAGCTTAGGCTTTAGCCTGAAATTGTAGCTTAGGCTTTAGCCTGAGATCGTTAGCAGGATTCATGGGTGTATCTTCGTTACGATCTCAGGCTAAAGCCTAAGCTACAATTCTCACTAGTTAGTCTTGACACAAAGAAAATGCTGAATAAGCTAATAAAAAATCCAGGAATCATCGCCGGAATGGCAATGTCAAAAAGATAGGGATTAACTAAATCCCATGTGCCAGCAATGGCCCCTCCACTAAAAATACCTGCCATAGCTCCAAATTTATTTGCTCCGCGATAATAGAGCGACATAAGCACTAACGGACCAAACGCGCAGCCAAGTCCGGACCAGGCATATAAAACAGCCTCGAGGATAGTAGAGTTTCTATTGATGGCAAAAAACAATGAAAACGCTGAGATAATAAGGACTCCTATCCGTGTGACAGCAAGCAGCTCTTTAGGGGAGGCTTCTTTTTTAAACATATGTTTATAAAAATCTTCACTTAAGACAGAAGCACTAACAAGGATTTGGGAGTCCATGGTAGACATACTTGCCGCAAGAACGCCACACAGGACAAATCCGGCAGCAAGGGGGTGGAATAACGTTTTTGTCATTTCAACAAATACAAGTTCAGGATTTGGTAGAGGGGAGGGAAAGTAGGCTATTGCGATCAATCCGACTGCAACAGCAGCGGCTAAAGCAGCCACTTGCCATGTCATACCGATGTATTTGGCTACGTACATATCCGAAGGATCATTAATGCCCATGAATTTAGTGATGATATGAGGTTGTCCAAAATAGCCAAGTCCCCATGAAAAGAGGAGGACAATGATCGTCATGATTGGAGTAAAAGAATGATCCGGCAGTAAATTTAAGGATATATTGTTTGCTACAGCATGGGATTCAATTGTATTCCAACCGTCATTGAGTGTTAGGTAGGCAACAACAGGGACCATTATTATCATGCAAAGCAAGAACATAGCTTGAAAGAGATCCATCCAGGCAACTGTGATGAAGCCTCCCATAAAAGTATAGATTAGCATCACCACGCAGGCTGTTGTTAATCCAATATAAAAATCTATGGTAAAGACAGATTCAAAAATTCCTCCAACAGCGATCAATCCGGCAGAGACGTAACAAGTTAAAAAGAAAACGGCTGTAATGCCAGTGATAATGCGAATCATGCCGCTTTTATCATCGAAGCGTCTTTCAAAAAAAGTTGATAAAGTATAGCTGTCATACTTTTCAGTAGCAATACGCAATTTTGTTGCTACTAGCTGCCAATTTAAAAACATACCCGCCAATAATCCAAAACCTATCCATACTTGTGATAGTCCGCCAATGTAGATGGCCGCCGGAAAAGCCATGAATAGCCAAGGACCCATGTCGCTGGCATGGGCTGAAATAGCTGTAAGCCAACAGTTTAATGTACGACTGCCAAGGATGAAATCCGCCGAATTTTTCTGCTTGCTATGCGAAATAATGCCTATTGCAAGCAATATGCAGAAATAGGCAGCGAAGGGCAGTAGCAAAAAAGTGTTGAACATTGAAAAATCCTATAATATTTTTTTGAGGATATTTTAATAAGCAGCTTTTGTCAAGAAAGTATTTTAAAGACCATCTTTACCGAGAAGAACAAAAAGAAACACAGAGACACAGAGAACACAGAGGGACCTTGATGACAGAGAAGAGTCTATAGCTAAAGACTGGTTTCCCGCAAAGGCGCAAAGGAGAAAAGTACGCAAAGAAGAAAAGCAAAGCAAAAAATAGGATTAGCCAGAAAGGAAGGAGGGTATTGTAAATTAAACTGTGTAAACTCCATTTACGCAGTTATTTTTACACTCTCGAAGGATGATTTTTTATCCTTCTTATCTTGCTAATCCCTTTTTCCTTACCATTCTACTTTGCGTACTTTTCTCCTTTGCGCCTTTGCGGGAAACCAGCCTATAGCTAATGACTCTCTATCATTAAGACCCCTCTGTGTTCTCTGTGTCTCTGTGTTTCAATTTGTGTCTCTGTGTTTCAATTTATTTGCGCAATTTTTTCTTTTTTCTTGATGGGGGTTCAGGTAATATGACGCCTCATAACAACAAAATTAAGGGATTTTTCCATGCAAAAAGCCAAATTAGTGATCATAGGCTCCGGACCAGCCGGGTATACAGCAGCCATTTACGCAGCACGAGCTAATTTACAACCGGTACTTTATGAGGGTTTTTTTAGTGGAATAGCCGGTGGACAGCTCATGACGACTACAGAGGTGGAGAATTATCCCGGATTTCCTGAAGGGATAACCGGACCAGATCTCATGGCTAATTTTCGCAAACAAGCTCAACGATTTGGAACAATATTGCTTCAAGATGATGTTGTTGAAGTCGATTTTTCAAAACAGCCCTTCATCATCAAAGGCAAAAACAACGCGCATGAGGCACTTTCAGTCATTATCTCAACAGGCGCAACAGCAAATCTTCTGGACATTCCAGGCACGCGCGAAGGCGAGTTCTGGCAAAAGGGAGTGACAGCTTGTGCCGTGTGTGATGGAGCCATGCCGATTTTCCGCAATCGCCCTCTTTTTGTCATAGGAGGAGGGGACTCTGCTGTCGAAGAAGCTACCTTCCTGACAAAATTCGGAAGCAAAGTTTATTTGGTTCATCGCCGCGACAAGTTACGAGCATCAAAGATCATGCAAGATAGAGCACTCAATCATCCTAAAATTGAAATTCTTTGGGATAGCAATATAACCAATGTTACCGGCGATCAAGTAGTCAAGCAGGTTACAATACAAAACGTCAAGACCAACAAAGAGACAGTCTATGATGCTGCAGGAGTTTTCTTTGCTGTTGGACATACTCCTAATACAGGTTTTCTTGGAGGGCAGGTCGAATTGCATGAAAATAAATATATTAAAGTGGTTTCCGGGACCTCCCAAACAAGTGTTCCGCTCGTATTTGCTGCAGGAGATGCACAAGACCATGTTTATCGCCAAGCAGTGACAGCAGCAGGATCGGGCTGCATGGCAGCGATAGAGGCGGAAAGAGAATTGTCAGCGAGAGGATTGATCAGCTGATGACAGCGAGATATTGTGCAGGAATTTTTTTAACCTTGGCATTTTTCTTCGTCCAGCATGTTGACGCAACGGAATTCATGCCTTGGCTTGGTGACCCCTATGTGATTGAAGGCCGCGCTGATTTAATTGTAGAAGCCTATGAATCTCTCAATGGCAAACATGGAAAATCACATCGACCAGCCTGCGATTTCTTTTTGGATGCAGGAGCTTCATTTACACCTGATGGGGAATGGTCGGCAGAGCTCGAAGCTGTTTTAGCAGACACAAGGCATCGCAGCTTTGGTTTTGACTCTCTCCTACTGACAGGACGCCATCTTTTTTTTAATGATATAGTTGGTGATCCAGTATCGTTATCGGCTGGGTTGACGATTATACAAGCCTTCAAGCCCGCATGGCATGACATTTCAGTCTTTCATCACGGAGGCATTGCTTGTGAAGGACATGTATCTGTTGGCAAGGAACTTTCATGTCAGCAATTTTGGACCTCCCGCTTATGGGGTGTGGCTGCTATAGGTGTAGGGGATGTTGGGTCGCCTTGGCTGCGAGGGGATATCACTTGGGAGCACAACTGGTGGGATGTGCATCAGTTGAGTCTGTTTGCGCATACCATATGGGGACTTGGCGGCAATACATTAAATTTGAGTGAGCGATTTAAAGGGTATGGATCTCTCCATCATCAGTCAGTTGATGTCGGTTTTCGTTATACTTATGGGTTTGAATATGGAATAGCGGCGCATTTAGATTATGCCTATCGGGTTTTTGCACGCAATTGTCCAAAAAATGCGAATTTCATTTCAGTCGGCCTCTTTTATCCCTTTTAAAATTTGGAGTGTTGTGACAAGTCAGATACGCATTAGGCTAAGAGTTCGTAAACTTCTTGTGTTAAGCCGCGAATGCGGCGGAAGCATATAGCCACAGGCGTCAGCCTGTGGTAGATTTAAATGAAAACAGCAGCCGTGAAACGGCGACAGGAATTATGGTGAACATACTCACTGCTTTTCCTGCCGCCGTTTCACGGCTTTCTGTATAATTCATTCAACCACAGGCTGACGCCTGTGGCTATACGCTTCCGCCGCAGTCGCGGCTTAACACAAAAGGTTCTTAGCCTGATGCGTATATGACATGTCACCGCACTTGAAATTTTAATGACCTTTTTGTCTGATACATACTGATAATATTTTTTTTCGAAATGAATATATGTAATTTATATTTGCAAAAAAAGATTATTAGTGTTAAAATGTATCTTTATCTATTAATAATGACATTTTTTTTAAACTATATAAAGGATGTTTAAATAATGAATCTACAAGTCGGACTTTCTAAACTTGAAACATTTAGTTTGATAAAGAGTTATGAATTCGGTCGTTCAATCGATCGCTGCAAAAATAATCCTGTTCTTTCTCGTTTGCATGCACTCGCAATTCCTGTTATCTGTTTATTAGGCGAAGTAGTCAAAGTTTGTGTGGATACAATAAGATTGATCGGTGTCGTCGGCCGTTCCATCATTTACCGAAAAATGGAAACAGGTAACGTTCACGCTGGTGTCATGCATTTTTCTGAACACCTAAGAAATATAGCCGGAGTTATCACTGGATTGTTTATTGGTTTATATTCACCGAAAAAAGCTAGAGACATGTTCTTGACAGTAGAAGCCAAAAAGCTAACTGAAAAATTAGATCCACTAGCTGCTGCAAAACTCTATTCATTGGGGTATGGCATTGCACAGTTTTTTGATAAACATGGAATCGACTATCGCATGTGTTCCGGCACCATATTGGCAGCTGTTAGAAATGAAGATGGGGGGATCATCCCTTGGGATGATGATATCGATCTGATGTTGCATCCGACATCCAACGATAAACTAAAACAGGTTTTTGAAGATGGGACATTTAAGAAAGAGACTGGACTGGACATCCAATGGCAGCCTCTGACCGGTGGCTGGCAAATTTTCCATGGAGATAGTCCAAAAGGGGAAGGACCACTCAAAGAGATCGGTATGCCTTTCGTGGATGTGTTTTGCACTATGTTTAATGAAAGTGGAGCAAGAATTGATTTTAAGGACATAAAAATGCGTTCTATTGCGGCCAATGAATATTATACGACGAGCGAGTGGAATGGTGAAGCTGTGGAGTATGATTTTGGTCCGATAAAGCTGAAAGGGGTTAAAGATTCCAAGCCATTTATCCATCGTGCCTATGATGAGGATTGTTTGGATTTTGCCTATCAGACCATGCATCATGAGGATTTGGCGAAGATGTGGAAGCATCCGGGCGATATTAAAGGACACATAGAAAAAATACAAAGGTATGGTCTTCCAAGAAGGACATATCTGGCAAATAAGGCCTCTATCGTATATGACGCGGCAGTCTTTAAGGCCGATCGTAAAAGGATCGACGAAGCTCTTTCACCGGAGCCTAAACCAGCAGAGGCTGTAGCCTGAGATCGTAACATAAGTGCATTAGCTAAAAGACTCTTAAAGCCACGCGAAGCGTTTGGAGTGCGCAGCCCCTGCTGCGCTTTTCTGAGAAGACATGTTTGGCAAAATCGTTGAATCATCAATTCATGGTTCATGAGTATCTAAAGATAAGAATTAATCAATCATAACCTTTTCTAATATGTCCTTTATAAAAGCGCAGCAGGGGCTGCGCACTCCAAACGCTTCGCGTAGTTTTGAGGATATATTAGTTAATGAAATTCGGTCCATGTTTCATCATCACGATTTTCTGAGAAGCTTGATTCTCCGCTATTTTTTATTTCCAGAATCTCTTCGGCTATTTGCAGCTGCTTGGCAAAAGAATCCCGGCTGGTTTCGGCATCTTGCAACTTTGCTGTAAGCGTCTCAATTGTCTGCAGGGCATCTTCGAAATTCATTTCAAGTTCTTGTAGGTATTGAAGATCGTTTTGCAAATTATCGACAATCGATTGAATATCACCAAAATTCTCTGAGAGAGCAGTAATAGTCTGAAGAGCTATTTGGTAATCTTGTTCAACAGTTTTTAAGCGTTCAGCTTCTTTTTGGGAGTCGCTCTGATCCTTCTCCGTTGAGCGTAACTGCTTTAGTTCGTTCTGAGCAGCCTCTGCCTTAGTTTCAGCCTCGCTCAAACGCATACTTAGCTTGACAATTGTTTGAAGAGTATCGGTATAAACTGAGGTTGTTTGTTGCTCGGTTGGAGCGGGAGAAGGGGATTGTTTCGGCGACTCTTGCTGAGGTTGAGACTGCTGTTGCTGTTGTGGTTTTTGTTGATTGCCTTTACGGGGAGTCACCGCGGCAACAATCTTAGATGGATCGTATTTACATAAATAGGGGAGCGAATCGAATCCGCATAATCCCTGAAAAAGTATAAATGATATCCCTAGAATACAAGCTCTTTTCATAATAGGCCTAATTGAATGGCCGATGTATAAAAGGTATCCATTTTAAAATCAATGTTTTATTAGGAGTAGCTGAATCGAAAAAAAAACCAGGCCGAAGCCTGGTTTTTTTTGCTTAAGAACTATTTATGGAAATGTAATGTTTACATTCACACTCTTGTTACTAAGGTTATCAATTGCAGCTACGGTATATACAACACTTTCCGAAGGACTGCGATTGTAATCAATGTATTGATTGACAGAGACCGCTGTAATCTCCACGCCATTGCGAAAAATAAGGTATGCATCTACATTGGGATCAGTGCTTGCAGTCCAGGAAAGAGTATTGTAATACTCTGTAACGACATTTCTATTATCCGTTGTTTGGGTAACAGTCAGACTCGTCGGTGGGGCAATTAGTGTTTCAGTGCCAGTCACCGCCTGGATTACGTTACTTGTTCCGTCAAAATGTATCCACGCCAATGCATAATTATTCGTGGTATTACTTGTTAATGTACTTGCAAGTTGTGGATAGCCATTAAAAGCACCTTGTGAAACAATATTTGGATTATTCCAACCTGGAGATGCATATTCTAGATTGAAATCCAAAGTTTGTATGGCTAAATTTGAGCTCGTGTCGTTAGCCATATAGGCTAGAACAGTATATCCTAAACTATTTGAAGACAAATCTAAACCATGAATACTTGTATCCAGAACAAGTTCTGAAGTTCCTGTAGAAGTGCCATTTGAAAGCAATTCAGCAACTTTCAAGGCAATATTGGATCCATCATCAGAATTTGTCCAGGCAGCAAGAGCATTTCCAAAAGAATCGATAGTTATAACCGACACTAAATTTGCTGGATTGGTCAATCCTGGCACAGTTGATACATCAACTGAAGTCAACCAAGTTCCATTGACCAGGAAAGCCACATCAAAAAGGACATTTTTATAAGCAGAACCAATTACATCATATCTGAACCAGCCTGCCACAGCATTGCCTAAAATGCCTGTAAAAACAGTAGGTTGAACGGCATTGTGTGAAACGCTAGAAATAGCTGCAGCTGAACCCCATGTCAATGCAGTGATAATTTTACTGGCAGAATAAACTGTGTTGATGCTGCCATTGACCGCTTGCCAAACTACTACAACATTTCCATTGCCTCCAACAGATACCATAGGGGCGCTTGCACCTGAGCCTGAAATGGTGCTTGGAATAATAGACCAAATGCCACCAAATAGTTTTGTTGAAGCTTGGATAAATCCGGTAGCGCTTTCCCATACAGCTGCTGCATCTCCGCTAGGATCTACTGCTACTTGAGGAGCCGTAGCACCGGCAGCGGACAGCGTTGTTGCAGAAGACCAGCTTCCACCAGATGGTAAAGTCGCTGAGTGGATTCCGGTTGATTGCACCCATACAGCAGTGACATTGCCACTAGGATCAACAGCAATTTGAGGAGCTGAAGCTCCCGAGGATGAAATAGCCACGGCTGTTCCCCAGCTTCCGCCGGAGGGTAAGGTATTAGCTATTACAACAGTGCTTTCCAACCAGACAGCTGTGATGTTGGCATTGGGATCAATGACAATTTGAGGAGCCGATGCATTGACGCCTAACGTAGAAAGCGTTTGAGGAGGGCTGGACCAGCTAGTTTGGCCAAATAAATTAGCCGATAAAAGGACTGTAAAAAACACGAGCATAAATTTTTTCATAAAATTGCCTCATAAATTAATGTGAATGATTCCTGATTATTTACTATTCCAAAAAATCTTAAATGCATCAGGGCCAGCCTGTTCAAAGTTGAATAAATCAGCTTGGTTAGGTCCGAGAGCAAATACGATAGATGGTGGCAGTCCGCTTGAGCAAAATACCGCGTTCATTGCCGAAACCGGATTGTTTTCAGCGGCTTGTATAATCCAAGCATTATTCGTAAAAAGAGCAACTAATGTTTTATTTTCTACGGCAATTGGACTACCTGTAATCCACTCATATCCGATGGTTAAATATAATCCTAATCCTACCAGAACATTTGGCGTACCACTGGTCCATTGAACAGCCATGTGGCTGATTGGAGCTCTCCAACTACCATCATGTAATTGATTCCATGAATGACCATCATAGTATTCGACAAGTCCTGATGGACCCATTGTATCATTGTTATTTCCAAGTCCGACTACGATGCTAGGAAATTGGTTGCCGTTGCCTGTTGGCCAATTGACAGCTAGTTGTTGGACAGGACGATTCCAAACATTAGTTTGCAGCTCAGTCCATGTGCCTAGACCTCCATTGTAATATTCAATAGAACCCATGCCTAAACCTACAACGACCCTTGGTGCATCATGCGACCAGTCGACAGCCATTTGGGTAACAGGTGAATCCCAGCTATAATTGCGTATTTCGGACCATGCACCTGCAGTGTAATATTCTACATTGCCGGTTCCTAAAGCAGCTATGATTCGAGGGTTTGTATGCGACCAATCTACATTAATTTGAGTGATGGGTGAATCCCAGATCGTAGATTGCAGCTGAGTCCAAGTTCCTCCAACATAGTATTCGATCTGTCCGGAGGCTAGTCCGATAATTACTCGAGGCGTGCTATGGCTCCAATCGACGGACATTTGGATCACTGGTATAGCCGAACTATTATTTAGGAGTTCGCTCCAGGCACCATTTTGGTAATATTCCACAGCGCCGGTAGATAAGCCGACAACTATTTGGGGAGTTCCTGCAGACCAATTAACATTCATTTGAGTGATTGAAGCGGCCCAGCTATCATTGTGCAATTGTTGCCAGTTAGCACCGTCATAATATTCTATAGCTCCATCTCGAAGCGCGGCCACCAAGCTAATAGTGCCACTGCAAGTGGTATTTTTAACGGAGACATTGATCACTTCAGAATTAAAGCTTCCATCATGCAAGAGCGTGAAAGGCGCTGTTGGTGAAGGTGGTGTTGGTGGTGTGCTTTCCATATAAGCATTGCTGATTAAAGCTAAGCTTAATGCTGAGGAAAATAAAAATTTCATAATTTCTCCTATTTCAAATGGTTGGGATTAGCAAAGCATATCTTTAAAATTTTATTATAACAACTAGATATTTTTTTAAAGTTTTCCGGAATGTATGAAACTACCTAGATAATCAAGCGTTTAAGAAGACAAACAAGTTGAGAAAAATGCCTTAAATTTGGAGTGCGGTGACTTGTCACCGCTTTTTTTTTGCGACAAATATGCGTAAGACGTTTATATGTTTTCTTCCGACTGGTTTATGAGGGAAGAGATGCGAGGATTGGAGTCTGGCTTAGGGTGTTGATCTGAGCGCTTTTCAAGGTGCTAAAATGAAGATAAAGTTTGTCTGTTTTCCATTCTCTTTTATGCCCTTTTTTCGGCATGTTTCAAAACCAGGCTGATTCAGGTAACACGTCCCTTGCCACGGTAGAGACAATTGCAGAAGTCCTTACATATTATATCTTAGCGTTAATTACATTAGCAAAAACACTCCATAAGCTACGCGGAGCGTTTGGAGTGCGCAGCCCCTGCTGCGCTTTTCCTGGAAGGCTTATTGAGTAGAATTCTCGGAAGCATGAATTAATGTATCAACGACTTCGACTTGCTATCTCTTTTAGAAAAGCGCAGCAGGAGCTGCGCACTCCAAACGCTCCGCGTAGCTTATGGGGTGTTGTTGCTAAAGTAATTAACGCTTAGATGTAATAGGTAGAACTTTTGCAATTGTCTCGGTAGTGGCTTAAGAATTTAGCCCTGCGTGTAGGTGCTTCCTGCACCGGAACGTGGGGTTTGGTGTTATGAAAAATACAAACCGCGGTAGCGGTGTAAGATCATTAAAGATTCTTGCGCCGCTACCGCTAGGCATCAAGCTAAGGAAACGTAAGTCTCTTGTGTTAAGCCGCGAATGCGGCGGAAGCATATAGCCACAGGCTGACGCCTGTGGCTATATGCTTCCGCCGCATTCGCGGCTTAACACAAGAGACTTATTCTCTGTGAAAGTGAGCATGCCCAATTTTTCTTAAAATTCGATGACGATGGAATAGCTTAGGCCATCGACATTTAGGTCGCCGCAGCCAATTTTGTCATAATCGTAAAAGCGTTGATTTTCCCAAGATATTTGTTGCAGAAACCACATGCAGCAAGAGCATCTTAACCAACGAATTCCCAAGGAAAATTGTGTTATGGGGAGGCAATCATAGCTCATTTTGTCGCTATCGGTAGAATCAAAGTTGAAAATGAAATCTTCTCGTTCACGGCATCTAGTCTCCGATTTTCCACATAAAGTGGAAAAGGCGGCGTTTCCGTAAACGCTAAAGCCGCAACCAATGGCATAATTTCCTTCCAAGCCGAGATGGATTCCGCCAGCAAGATACTTTTGGTCATTTTTTCTTTTGGAATGATAAAGCAGTTTTTGTCCAAAGGCATCGACAGTGCTTACAAAGTAAAAAGAGACATTCTGATTAATGGAAGCCACGCGCAAGCCACCATAAGGACGAATTGAACAACATGGGGTGAAGAAAATGTCGTTGCCTGCTAACACATCAACAAGATTAAGATCCAGCATCCACTGCAGTTTATTTGAATGGGAATCATTTTTAGCACAAGAATTGTAGTGAGTCCAATAGACCCCCATATCCCAGCACGAAGGTTCCAGTTCCCAGCCTAGACCAATACGAAAGCCTGGATTCCATTTAAAGTTAGGGTCCTTTGTCTTTTCTTTAGTGATGGAAATGGAAGTTCCACATTCATTTTCAAAGGTTTTATTGTCAAAGCTGCCGCAATCGCCTAAATCACTCTCAATCGCATAAAAATAAAGGAAATCGAGTTTAGCAAACATTCTGTTGCATTCTTCGCATGCGTTACAAAAAGTTGGGCATTCTTCACAACAAGGTTCAGTGCAGGTTTTTTCACATTCGGTGCTGTTATCTCCGCATTCATTCTCGGCGATGCCGCATTCATCATCATGATCATCGCTTTCGTTTACTTCTTCAGCGCTAGTGCTTGCGTTGTGTGCAGAAGTTTCATAATAGTCGTCGGTTGAAATTGCAGTACTGGTAGATTCCGTAGTTGGAACATAGAAGTAATATTCCGGTGTGGTTTCATTTATTTGTGAAATAGCTGTCGACGCTTTTATGTCGGAGGTTTCTTCGATGGCTGACGATTGATGCACTGTTTGTGATTTGCCATTTGAGATTGATGAGGGAGAATCCTGAACGACTTTCTTAACTTGAACCTTACTGGTTTGATCCCAATCATCTAAGATATCATCGGCTGAATCATGAGATAAATGATCTCTTGCCTCATTGACCGTATCTGTTTCAGAGTGGTAGTAACCCTCATCATCATTCGATGTATCATTGAAAAGATCTTCTATCGAAGAATCACTAATCAGGTCATCATCATTATCATTGATAAAATCATCTGACAATAAATCGTTACGGTATTCTTCGTCTGATAAATCTCCGTAGATATCATCGTCAGAAGTTTCATTAAACAGTGCTCTCGTCGAGTAAAGTTCTTCGTCATCAGAGAGTTCTGTTGCGCAAATACAAATCGATAGGATCATCGATAAGAACATGCCTGACCACGCAATTCGACTTCTGAAGTTTTGATAGGGCATTGTCCAACTCAAGGTAATGGTTCTAATAATGATCGAACTGTTTCAAGGTCTACATTGCACATATAAGCTTCCCGATCTTCGATGCCAATCGTCATTACCAATTGATTTTCTGAGTGATCAATAGCAATGCCGCAACAATATTCGATGCCTTGATGCATAAATAGGAAGGGTTTGGAAACTTTTGAGATATGTAGGTCCTGATCCATATATACAAAACGGTGACTATAAATGCGATGATCTTTCCATAATGTCTCATGAATTACTAATAAGTATCCATCATCAAATTCAATAGGTGGGGCAGAGCCGGAAAATTTTGAAAAGTCGTGTTCTAATTCATCATCTGATTTGATGCAGTTGAGCTCACAGCTGTTACCTTCGATATCTACTTTATAGATAATTAAGGGATCAAATGAATAGAGAATATGCAACTTATCATCTTTGACAAACGGCAGCCAATTTTTTTCACAACGGTTGGGGTTTGGTCCAGCCAAAGGGAATAGTTTTTCAACTTTAGTGGTAGGGCCCGAATGATTATCGCTCAATTTGCATAATGACACTTGTGGTTGGGCGTAAGGGCTAGTATCAAGCGTTGTACATGTAAACCAGAGAGAATCTTTAAACTTAAATAGCCGGCAGTCTTCAAGGCCTTTGACATTGAAAAAGGTTTCCCGTTTGCGCTGCAGATTTTCGATAATTTCACTTTGTGAAAGCAGGTTAAAGTCCTTGTCGTATTTAACCAGGAAATTGCGAGTATTGATGGTGTTTGAAGTGTCAAGCAGGTCTAATGATTTAAAATGGGCAGCATTGATTTGCGTGTAATTGATGGTTCTGCAAATCACGTCATAACCCTCTTCTGATTTCCTGATTGAAGGATTCATCGGATTGTAACGAGTTGAATAGCCTTCGCGAATGAGGGGAAGATCTATTGAAATAGGTTGATAGAAAGCGTTTTCTAGGGTTGGTAGGTAAAACAAAAGGTTCTGATACGCTTGATCTTTGAGGTAAGAAGGGACGTTTTTGTGCAGCAGTAGCCGATTAATTGCCGCATATCCTTCTTCTTTATAGGGAGTGTAAAACGATACAATGGAAAGCGTTTCATCAAAAAGGTAATCATAAACAGGATAGGAAATAAATAGGGATTGATTTACGGGAAAAGGAATTCCGGCGCCGTCTTTGGCAAAAATATAAGACAGATGATAGGCTGCATTATTCCGATAGTA
>Ga0207123_1031_pt1 | contig 31539 bp, 21 predicted proteins | sample Alteio_BWMinHeat_39_FD_153503 | JGI IMG/M metagenome (GOLD analysis project Ga0207123, IMG submission 153503) | Enriched cells from forest soil in Barre Woods Harvard Forest LTER site, Petersham, Massachusetts, United States -... | ecosystem: Environmental > Terrestrial > Soil > Temperate forest >... | reverse complement strand
GAAAGCCCTCCGGGCAAGAAGGAAAAATTTCTTTAAGCAGATGACATTGCGCGTGAGCGTGGGGCTATATGCTTCCACCTATTCGCGATTATTAAATATGCAAGAATAAGCTGTGTCCAACTGCAAGGACAAGTCACCGCTCACCAAATGTTGAATGATTTTCGGTATACTTCTTTCAGAACGGCATTAATTACAAAAAGTCTATCGTAATTTGTTTGGTTTAGTTTGTTGTTTGTTTGCTTTTTATTTGATTTGACAAAATATTAACTTCGAATTATTTTCCTGCGTAAGGAAAAACGCCATTGCATAAACATGTATACCGGTCGTGTTTCAAAATTTGGCATTTCTAGCTGCGCGAAAATCCCCGCGGATCAAAGATCGCAAATGGGTCAATATTAGTAATATGAACCCATTTGCGATCTTTGATCCCCGGGGTTTTGGCACGCTAGAAATGCCAACTTTTGAATCACGACCGGTATACCTAATGGACGAAAAGGACAAACTGAAAAATGTTAAGAAGTATGACAGCCTACGGGCGCGCAACCGTTGCTTCCCCCTTGGGACGCTTCACTGTTGAATTGCAATCTGTTAACCGCAAACACCTTGAAATCAACAGCTATTTGCCAAAAGAGTTGTTGCGTTACGATGCCGACATCAAAAGATGGATCACAAATGCTGTTGCGCGCGGACAAATCAACTTAAAGCTCCACGCTGTTTTTGATAAGGTAAGTCCCTTGGTTGTCACACCAAATATTGCTCTTGCCAGACAAATCAAATCTGCTTGGGAACTTTTGATAGCGGATTTGAATTTAGTGGTTAATGACGAAGGCCTTCTTCGCATTTTATCAAATGAAGACGAAATCTTACTTTATGAAGAAGACCTGCATGATGAAGAGGTTTTTAGAAAAGTCTTAGAAGAGGCAATATCCCAGGCCCTTAAGCAGTTTATCGAAATGAAGCTTAGGGAAGGAAAAACTCTTTGTGATGATATATCGGATCGTTTTGCTAAACTCGGAAGTTGGATCAAATTAATTGCCGTCAAGGCACCCGGAGCAACAGAGCGATATCGACAAAAACTCCTTGAAAGATTACAAGAGGTATTGACCACTACCATTGAAAATGACGAGAGAATTTTGCGCGAAGTTTGTGTCTATGCTGATAGGATCGATATTGCCGAAGAATTGACGCGTTTTGATTCCCATTTAAAGCAAGTGGATGAACTCCTAAACGCGGATCGGCCTGAGGGCGTTGGCAAAACATTAGAATTTTTAGTACAAGAATTGAATCGTGAAATTAACACCATTAGCTCTAAGTCGTCAGATGTCGAAGTCTCTCGTCTTGTCATTGACATTAAAACTGAATTAGAGCGAATCCGTGAGCAAATCCAAAATATTGAGTGATCTTAATATATGACAATGCGTCTATTGGGAAATTTAGAGAAAGGCTTAGTGTTCATTTTAAGCGCTCCTGCAGGGACTGGCAAAACCACGCTTGTCCAAATGCTTACTCATGAATTTTCGTGTGTCGTCGCTAGCATATCCTATACCACAAGACAACCCCGTCCCGGTGAAATTAATGGAGTCCATTACTATTTCATCGATAAAAGTGAATTTGAAGATCATATCGCGAAAGAAGAGTTTTTAGAATATGTTCAATTGTATGGCGATTACTACGGTACTTCGCGCTTATGGGTAGAAAACGAGCAGAATCAGGGCAAGCATGTCATTTTAGTGATCGATACCCAAGGGGCAAAGTTTTTGAAGGAAAAATTGAGGGCAACTTCTATTTTCATCTTGCCTCCATCAATCGAAGAGTTGGAGCGGCGTTTGATTCACCGTCAGACGGATAGTCCGGAAGTCATCACAAAACGTGTGCAATGGGCAAAAGAAGAGTTGTTTTCTCAAAATTTATATGAATATCGGATAGTGAATGATAACTTAGCAATCGCATATCAAGCATTGCGAAGTATTCTTATTGCAGAAGAACACCGAGTCAGGTAAACTGTTCATACTCTAAGAAAAAACGTTGCAACAGGAGAACAGCATGGATTTAAAAGACTATTTAACTAATGAAAAAGTGTCTAAAAAATTTGTTAGCCAGTTCGAATTGGTGAATTATGCGATTAAGCTTGCAACAAACATGATTCATACAGGGCGGGATAGTCGGGTTAAAAGCGATTCACAAAATCGTTCAATGCAAATCCTTAACGAAATTCTCAATGACAAAGATGTTTTCGATGACATTGTAGAAGTTGATGAGGGTGAAATTAATCAAGACGGCTCGCGCCGTTATGATACGCCGTCTCACCGCCATGAAAATGTGGAGCAGAGCCCTTCAAAATCCACAGAACGTAAAAAAAACCGCAAAATCCTTGCAGATTAAACCTAGAAACTGCGTTTGCGGGGTGTTTGCAATCGCCGTTTATAGGTTAAATATAAAACGAAAACGAGTATGAGTTATGGTTGCGGTTATAAGTGCTGCTAACGAAGCTCTTTTTGGGATATTCATACTTGTTTTTGTTCTTTTTCTATTTTGTTTATGCCTTTTTGGAATGTGGGTAAATCGTCAAAAAGACAGTGTAAGCCCCTATACACGTTCACCTTTGCGGCGAGGGTCTGATCTTTCCTATTATTCATCAGAACAGGTTTTGCGCTATCTTTATAACTATTATCAATACGATAACCGCATTTTCGATTTAAAAAAAGCTGCTATTTGTCTAGAAACCGGCCGTATCTTTCCCGATGCCCTTAATTGGTTAGGCAAGATAGATGTTGATTGGTCATTCTTGCAGAAGCGGTATCCCGGTAAATATATCTCTTGGGGCAGCTTAACCACTGATCAACAAGAAATTGTGCGCTCAGCACACCTCACTTTAGACGGATTTCAAGTGGAATTTTCTTCGCCTGAACACCAGCCTAAAGCCCTTGAAGCCAAATATGCTTATGCTAAGCCGGGACCTCTCTATGTGGACATTGAAACGAATGTGTTGTTAGGTTGGAAGTGTGTGCCAAGGACAGATCTGGAAGTCCTGATCGTGCAGAAGCCCTATGAAGCCATCAATCTAACCATCAGCTAGAATAGAAGCTAAAAGACTCAATTTGATGCGTGTACTATTTTTTCAACGCAAAGGCGCAAAGTCGCAGAGACGCAAAGAGAACATTTTAGCCTCAGAGAATATATAGAGGTTTAAGGGTAAAATACTCTCTTTGCGTCTCTGCGACTTTGCGTCTTTGCGTTAAAAAAATAGTACACGTTTCCTTCTTCATCCTTTATCAATCTCCTTTATCCATTTTCTTTTTTTCGTGCATCCTTTATCGTTGTGGCTATGAACGAAAAGATACTTATAACTTCAGCCCTGCCATATGCTAACGGACCATTGCACTTTGGCCACATAGCAGGTGCCTATTTGCCTGGAGATTGCTATGCACGCTTTCAACGCCTGCAGGGCAATGATGTTCTGTATATCTGCGGATCGGATGAGTATGGAATAGCCATTACTCTTAGCGCTGATATAGCAGGAAGAACCCCAAAAGAACATGTCGATATCTTTCATGAAGTCAACAAAGCTTTTTTTGATAAGCTCGATTTTTCCTTTGATCACTATTCCCGCACCACGTGGGAAGGACATGTTAAAACAACGCAACAGTATTTTTTAGATCTTCTGCATAATGGCTTCATTGAAGACAGGATTACTCACCAACTGTATTCTGTTGCAGATGGGAAATTTTTAGCAGATCGCTATGTGGTGGGGACTTGTCCACGTTGCGGCTTTGAAGGTGCTCGTGGCGACGAATGTCAGAAATGCAGCGCAAGTTATGATGCAACAGATCTTAAGAATCCCCGTTCCAAGATGACTGGCGCGGCTTTAGAACTTCGGGAAACGAAGCATTGGTTTTTACTGCTTGAGAAGTTTAAAGATCGCCTTATTGAATGGATCGATAAAAAAAATTGGAAGCCGAATGTCGTTAACTTTGCAAAAGGGTATATTGAAGAGCTTCATGCGCGAGCCATCACCCGCGATATGACATGGGGTGTGCCGCTGCCGCTTCCTGGGACCGAAGGCAAAGTTCTATATGTTTGGTTTGACGCCCCCATAGGGTACATTTCATCGACTATTGAATGGGCGGAAGAAAAGAACAAACCTGATTTATGGAAAGAATATTGGTGTGATCCCAAGACCAAGCTTGTCAATTTTATCGGCAAAGACAATATTCCATTTCATGCTGTGATTTTTCCTGCGATGACGATGGGCCAAAATCAACCCTATAAACTAGTGGATGAACTGCCAGCCAATGAGTTTTATAACTTGGAGGGGAGGCAATTTAGTAAGTCTGATGGATGGACCATTGATCTTGAGAACTTTTTTAAAACATATACCACTGATCAAATCCGTTATACGATTGCTGCAAATGCTCCGGAAACATCAGATTCCGAATTTACATGGAAAGATTTTCAGCTGCGCTGCAACACTGAATTGCTTGGCAAGTATGGCAATTTGGTGAATCGAGTTCTTGTATTTGCAAAAAACAATTGCAATGGACATGTACCTTCCAAACGTGACTTGCAGGAGATTGATCAGAAGTTTTTGAACGACATTGAGGTCGTTGCTGAACAAGCTAAGGAAGCGTTTTCTACGTTTAAAGTACGCAGAGCAAGTCAGTTGGTGATGGAATTGGCTCAAATTGGAAATGTCTATTTCGACGCCAAGCAGCCATGGCGCGACACAAAGCAGCCCGAAACGATGGCAAGGATGGAGACGACGATTGCTTGCTGCTTGCGGTGCTTGCAGGTTCTAGCTTTGATTTCTTTCCCGATTATACCATCGACGGCCAATAAATTGTGGCAGATGTTAGGTTTTGGTCAACCATTGGAGAAGCTTGGATGGGCTGGTATCATAAACGGACCAATCAAAGAAAAACAGCTGTTAGGGGAGTCAAAAATTCTTTTTCAGAAAGTGGAAGATGAGCAAATTCAACAAGAAATAGTAAAATTGAATCAAATGGCGAAGCAGGAAAAGCCTATTGCATACACTCCCCTAAAAGAGTCTGTGGATATTGCCGATGTCAAGCGTCTTGATTTACGCGTAGGGACGGTAATAGGAGCAGTACCTGTGCCGAAGAGTAAGAAGCTTTTGCAGCTGCAAATCGATCTAGGTTTCGAGCAGCGCGTTGTCGTTTCGGGAATAAGTCAGAGTTATGGTCCTGAAGAGATAATAGGCAAGAAAGTCATAGTGGTGGCGAACCTCAAGCCTGCCACTCTAATGGGTGTTGAAAGCCAAGGCATGCTATTGGCAGCTAATTTCGAAAACAAGCTTGAAGTGGCCAGCATCCAGCATCTGCCGAACGGCAGCGTTGTCTCCTAGGATTGAGGTTGAGATCGGTGTCTGGCTTGTGATTTGCGATTTGATCATATTTTTTCTGATAAAATATCTACCTTCTCAAATCACAAATCACAAGCCAGACACCGATCTTTGCGTCTCCCTATACAAAAATAGACATCTTAGTTAATCTGCAAGAAAGAGGAGTTTCCTATGTTAGCCGTAGCATACAGATCAAATTGTTCGCATTTAGGTTCTTTACTATACAGGCAGTTGCCTATTGTTCATCCTCTGACTCAATTGGCCGTTCGCCAATTTGCACCGGTGGGGTTTTCTTCTGTTAGGTCTATTGATTTATCCAAAAATATGGTTTACTCTCCAACTGTTTCTGGTGCGGCTATGAGACATTTTTGTTCATTAAATTCTGTGTACCCTTCTCAAAATCGTGTTTTAAGCTATCTGAAAGAACATCATTCGACTAGAAATCTTTATTCAAGTGATCCGACTATTATTCTTGAAATAGCGAAATTTTGCGGTAATTCAAATAAAAAAATTGGAGAAATTGAGTTTATGGTTAATCTTTTGCTTCAGGATTCCAGCCAAAAACTCGATCTCTCATCCGAGGCTGTGACTGTTCATACGGCTAGGGTCATTAAAGCTCTTCAAGATTGCGCTAATGGAATGCCCCTCAGTTAAGCGAGAAGACATTCAAGTAAAATTGGGCTTCACTGATCAGCGCAATCTTTTGATCTATAACCAATTGCGCCATTGCCCGCCTTTATCATTTGGGGGCCTTATTCTCTTCATCGATCAAAAACCTACAACGCAGTCCTTCAGACTGCCAGCTTCTATTGATTTTACCTAGGGCGGTGCCCTAGGCTTTTAAATTTCAGCCCTTCAGGCTGATGCATTGCTCTCAGCACAACGTGCTGAAATATAACAGCCTAGGGCAACGCCCTAGGTAAAATAAGTAAAAGCTGGCAGTCTGAAGGACTGCGTTGTAGTTTTTGACCGAAAGTTTCCTTGTGAAAGTGAACATGGCCCATTTGGGAATGTCAGGCAATTGCATAATTCGTTATGGATCATAAAATTGCGTTTGCGGGGCGTTTGCAATCGCCGTTTTTAGGTTCAATGTCTGAGAGAAAATAAACGACCCATCAGGCTTGGTTGTCACATTTGTGTAGTCAATGTCCAAGCATCTGTTCTGTAGATGTTTTCAATTAGATCGTTTTATCGTGTATACAAAAAACAAAAATCAAAAAATAGACTAAATTAAACAAAAAAACTTGTTTATTTTTTATGTAAAAAATTAATTAATTATTATATAATAAGATGGTATGCCGGTCGTGGTTCAAAAAACGTGCTAACAAGTTATATCGGTGGCTTATGTCAGGAATATCTAGTAAACATGATGGTTTTAAAGCTGATTTTGACGATCTTAATAAAAACATAAAAGAATTAAATAATTTACGTCCGAGATCGGTATTAGGAAAATTCTTTTTATTGTTTAAAAGCAGCCAAAACACACAAATAGCAATTACCACAACAATCAATAAAATTACGGAATTAACAACAAAGATTATAACTAATTTTAAAAAACAAAATTCAGAATGCCATCTTAATAATAGAGTAATTACAGAAGTTGATAGAAAAAATACGACAAACACAATTAATAAATTAATCCAAATAGGAGTAAACTTAAATAAGCATGGAATCGATACTTCTCAGTTAGAGAATGATTTATTTGTTTTGACTGTTAAGAATAAGCCGCGAGATGCTTTACCACTTATTCAAAAAGATAATCAAAACAAGGCTTCTATTACCCCGTTAAAGAAAGCATATGATCCAATACAGTGTCCCAATGCTCTTTTACCAGAAGACTATAAGGCCGAAGTATCGGCAAATCCCTTAGAAAAAATCTTTAAAACTTTCAATAAAGAACAAATCGAAACAACCCTTAAAGTATTAAGCTCTCTTCCCCCAGAAGAGAGCGCCGAATTCATCCAAATAACCCTCTCTTTGATGACAGAAAGTTCCCCTCCAAAATTTTGTGTAGACCAATTATGTTTATTACGTTCAATTCCAACGAATCAGGAACGTAAAGATTTTATATCTGCTTTCAAAAATAGCCGCTATAAAGCATCAGAGGAAGCAATAAATTTAATAAAACAACTAATAGCACCCTTGACGAATGAACAAAAAAAAGATGTCATGCATGTACTAATCGCTCTTTTTAATGAGCGCTCTTATAACAATCTTCTGGCTATTGATGAAAATTTTATGACGTCACTCAATGAGTTAGTTTTAACACCGAATGAACCAAATATTCAAAATTGGATCGAGGCCCTCAAAAACAAGATTTCTGAAGCACAAGAGCAATATAAGGGGCTTGCGCTCGAGGAACTGAATAACACAGAAAAAGATTTCGAAAAAAATGAAAATATAAGCGACGACGAAAAAATAGCTGCTATCAAATCCGCGCATGAAAATTTAAAGAATTGGGAAACATTGTCTCCAGAAGTTAAAAAACTTATCCCGAACTTTGATTTACGACAAAGAAAAATTCAAGAAAAATTTTCGTCATATGAAAAGGACTTGGAGCTAATGCATGCAATAGGTATTGCCTGCATTGAGCGGGATTCGTTTCAAGATGCCAGGGAATATCTTAAAAAAGCGGCTGATGGAGGACATGTCGAAGCAGCTTTAATGTTAGCTAAAGAATATACAGAAGGTAGGGGAGGTCCTATAGATTTAGAGCAAGCCTCAAGCTATTTTGAACTAGGAAAATCCGCGGGGGGGCCGCTAAGAGGAGAGATAGCTTACCAACTAGGGCGCATGTATGAAAGTAGCAAAGAAATGTCTCCTAATCCTATACAAGCAGAGAAGTATTTATTGCTGGCGGCAAATGATGGGCTGCTTTCAGCGAAGCAACAGCTTATGAATTTTTATCTAACCTCAGGTAATAAAACCCAAGCAAACTTCTGGAAACAAAAATGGAGGGACCAATCTGAACAAGAACTTAAAAACCGATTCCATTTTGTTGATACAAAAATTTTATCTTTAGCCGTAAATTCTCCAGATCAAGAGAAAAGATTTAAAGAGACAGACGCAAACATCGCAAAGGTTCTTCAAGCTCAAGTTGAGGAAGCTGCTCCAGTATTAGGGTTGGACAAGAGTATTTCCGGTCAGATAATGGATGCCGAATTTCCTAAAGGAGGTGTGTGCTTTGGCATGACATTGGAGTTTATCTATCGTTTTCAGGCCCTAAAAGAAGGTTCATATGAAGAAAGAGTAACAGATGTGGCAAAAAAATATGAAACGCGTTCAGGAATAACTGCCACAGCATTACAGGCTCTGTATGAAAGCCTTATGCGTAAAGAAAATAAAGTTTTACTCAGCGCTGGAGGTAAAGCTTTACCCAACGCTTTTGAAATAAAGAATCCATCAAATAGGCAGGTGACCGTGATAGGACCTGGAGAAAAATCTGAATTAGTTCTCGAAATTTCTGATATTGGTCAGGAAAATATGAAAAAATTAGTTCCAGGCCATTATAAACTCGTAGAAGAAAAACCGTTTGCTTTGCTGGATAAAGATATAGAAAAAAAAATGTTTGGTTTGCTGGGTAAAAAAATATCACCGATGCCAGAATTGGTCGATCAAAAAGAGGCAAGCAATAAGAGTCGATTAGAAAAATGGATGAGAGCCCCTGATGGTGAATTTCAAGTCAGTGCCAAAACCAAAAGTGGAAGTCATTCGTTTGTTTTATTAAAGAACAAAGGGAAGGTGTATCTTTGGGATCCTTCATCGGGCGGCTTTGGTTTTCCAAAAGCTATTTCAGTCGAAATGATTGATAAATATTTAGTTAATGCCTATGGCATAGAAAACAACTTTCTCCAAATTAGTCGCATAGAATCTATTCACGCTTCAGAAGCTGGATAGAGAGCATCTTTCAGAAGATGCTACATTAGCAGATGGGAAGTCAACAAACTTTCATCCAGTTGCAAGAAGATATCTATTGGTTATCTATAAACCCTTCACAGAACGTTTTCAATTCTGAAGTCTATTGGGTGATGTCAGGACGTCTGTATTTGTGTGAATACACGGATTCTTTCACCGCTACCGCATAGACATCAAACTAAGGAAACGTAAGTCTCTTGTGCTAAGCCGCGAATGCGGCGGAAGCATATAGCCACAGGCGTCAGCCTGCGGTTGAATGAATTATACAGGAAGCCGTGAAACGGCGGCAGGAAAAAGCAAGAGAACATGTACGTGGGTTTCTGTCGCCGTTTCACGGCTGCTATTTTCTTTTCAATCTACCACAGGCTGACGCCTGTGGCTATATGCTTCCGCCGCATTCGCGGCTTAACACAAGAGACTAACGTTTCCTTAGCTTGATGCCTAATAAATGCGTCCCCCCTATTCTTCCCAAGAACCATTTATTTTGTTTTGTTTTGTTTTAATTTAATAATAAGTTGTTCTTTATTTAGTAAATTAAAGTATAATAAAAATATATTTACAGTTTGAAGTAATTCTCAAACTTGCGTCACCAGTTTAACAACTGGTCAACTCTGAAAAGTTTTTAGATATATCTGTAAATTTTAGGAGGTAACTTATGAACAGATTACTACTTTTATCTATTATGAGTTTATTGCTGGTTGGGTTTAATGCCCATTTGTCTGCTAGCGCTTGTGCTGCATCGACTGCAAAAGAAGAAGTGATGAATCACGGCGATATGCAGAACAGTGATAAAATACTCACAGATAACATTAAAGCGGCATTTAGTGCCGATCTCACTTTGGCTGCTCAACATGTCGATTTTAAAGTCGACAAAGGAGTGGTAACTCTATCTGGTTATACAGATAGTGCCAAAGCCAAAGATGGATTTGAAGCTAAGGCTAAATCTGTTTCAGGTGTTAAAAATGTGGTAAATAATATTGAAGTAAAATCTTCAGCCACAAAATAGTAAATAAACTCAGGCATTGCGCCTGAGTTTTTTCATTTGACCTCTTGCATGACTTCCAAATAAAATTCAACTTCGCGGTTTAGCGAATCAACGATGTTTTCGATCTTTTTGAAGCCGTGCTCCTCATCGGGATACAGATGAAGCTCTGTTTTGATACCGTTCTTTTTTAAGGCCTCATAGATCATGATCGACTGATTTTTTGGCACGATCGGATCGTTTTCGCCTTGAAAGATGATCAATGGACTTTTTATTTTATCGACGGAGTTGATCGGGGAGCGGGATTCCCAAAGGTCTTTTTCTTCCGGATACTTGCCAATGAGCTCGTTCATATAAGTGCTTTCGAATTTGTGCGTATCGCGTGCTAAAGCTGTTATGTCTGCTACACCAAAATAATCTGCACCGGCTTTAAAGCAGTCTTTGAAGGCTAAAGCGGCCAGTGTGGTATATCCCCCGGAACTGCCCCCTCTAATCACAAGCTTATTAGGATCGACAAAACCTTTTCTCACTAGACTTAAGGCTCCATTTTCGCAGTCTTCAACATCGACAACGCCCCAATTGCGGTTAAGCAGCTCTCTATATTCCCTGCCATAGCCTGTGCTTCCACCATAGTTCACATCTAAAACGGCGAACCCTCGACTGGTCCAATATTGCAACTTAAGTTGAAACATACCTCTAGCCTGGGCTGTCGGTCCGCCGTGAATCATGACGACTAACGGAGGCTTTTCTTTGGAATTCGCCTTATAATCCTTATTTTTCGGTGGATAATAAAATCCATAGGCTGTGCGGTCGTTGCTGGGAAATGCGATATGCTGGGCCGGGCTGATATAACCCTCATCTATTTTCGCGGGCTTGGATGCGATTGTTGTTTTCGGATAACCATAGCTGTCATCAATTTGGATGATCTCTTCTTCTTTTTGAGGGAACCCTGCTACGCACTGAATATAACCAGGGCTGCTTCTTATATGCTGGTATGATACGCCACTGTGTTGAATCATTTCTATCTGTTTGGTCTTGAGGTCTATGACAGCAAGCTTTCTGTCTCCATTTTTATTGACAGCACAAAAGATTTTGTCATTAAGAATTGCATATGAAGATTGATCGAAAACCCATAAAGGCCCCCCAATCTCAGCTTCCATAGGACATATATTTTCAATGGTGTTATTCCTATATGCATGAAGATTCCACCAACCTTTATAGCGGTCGCTAATAAAATAGAGAGTGCCATCCGCTGCCCATTGAGGTTCTAAAACGGATTCGTAGGTTTCACTGACTATATGCTGGGTGTTTTCTACTGTACCGGAATTTGAAAGATCTCCAATCCACAATTCGGTTTTGGTCCAGGGCATATTGGGTAAATTCCAGCAAAGCCAAGCAATTTTTTTGCCATCCGGACTAATTGCAGGGGAGGCAAAGAAGTCATACCCACTGACGATTTTATTGTAAGTTCCTGTGTTTATATCGATTAAAGCGATGAAATTTTCTACAGGCAGTCCCGGTTCATGATATTCGCCGATGGCGATTAGTCCGGCTTTGGTCATTCGAAGGTCTGCAAAACGAGCCCCTTTCCAGGCCGGTTTGCCATCTCTTTGAACTACAGCTTGCCCTTCGGTAAGCTTCTGAGGTTGTTGCCCTGTTTTAATGATATAGATAGCGCTGTCTTTGGCATTGGAAGCATAAATAGTTCCTTTGGAGACAGTAAAAGCACCGCCTCCGTATTCATGGACGAATGTGCGCACACTGAAATCTGGGGGGGGTAGCATCTTCTGTTTTTCCTGAAGAATCTCTGCGAACGATGGTGTAGCGGCCTTTATTGGTTGGACGGGATTCACACCAGTAGGTGACATCATCATTGATGCGCATATTGAGGATGCTGGTGGAGCCTTCAGCGACCATTTCAGAGGTGATAGGGGAGACCCAAGTGCCATAGGAGAATGGATTCATAATGAAAAGTGCCTATATTAATCAAAAGTTAAAGACTAGTTCCCCGCCAGCGTAAGGAGCCGACTGTATATAGATGCGGTTTGGATGCCTGTAGTGCATATCGGAAACTTTCAAACGACCGCCGTAATTAATGCCTACATGTGCTGATGCCGTTAACCAATAGAAAGGAGTATATTTCACTTCAAATTCACTGCCGGCAGTTTGATAATGCCATACGGCTCTTTCCAGGTACTCATTTTTTTTCGTTCGATTGCGCTGATCAAAAAATCGCATCTGAAGAGCGGTAGTCCAAGTGTTATTAATTGTATAGACTAATGAAATATTGACGGGAAATACTAAGCTTACTTTCCAACGAGGACCACAAATCCAGTCAATACCAATAATAGGATAAATGTTATCTATTTTCATTCCCGTTTCAGCCAAAAAGCCAATATGAACTCCAACATTGTCAAGCCAGGCATAACGCCCCCAAAGAAGAACATTATAGTTCATATAATCTTGAATATTCCAATTCGCAAGATTGCAAAAGTTTATATCTAGCTCCCCACGCCAAGTCCAACATGAGAATCGTTCCGAAATTCCCCCTAAAGAGAGTGCTAAGTTGTTATAATTCTGTTGGTTAAAGAATGCATTTCGGTTCCAATCTAGAAAAGTATATTGATATTCCAGACCTACAATAGCCGCCTCGTTAAGACAGGAATCATAATAACAAACCAAGTTAGCTTCGACATTCCCCGTTGCAAAAGTGAGAGATTCCGATCCAAAGGAATGTCTAATTCGAGCTGGCCAGATATAATCGCCATCAATTTGGACACTAAATGGCCCTCTTCCTTCTTGTTCACCTTCTATGGGAGCAGTGATATTTTCAGAGCCCAAATCATCATTGAGTATGTCGGCACTTAGAGAGGCGCCTAGGCAAATAAGTACTGTAACACAAAGAAATAACTGTAATTTCACAATAAGACCCCGCTAAAAAATAGGCTTTTATAACCTATTAATAAAAACACGTCAAGCCAGATAAAGAAGTACATGTAATCCCAATATTGTGGCTCATAGCAAAAACGAGTACCAGAAATCATTTACCAGTCGAAAAATTAACGCAGAGACGCAATGACGCAGAGAGTATAGTTTTCTCTGCGTCATTGCGTCTCTGCGTTAATTTTTCGACTGGTAAATGATTTCTGGTATTCGTTTTTGCTATGAGCCAATGTTGTTGATTATGTTTTAAAATAGCGAGATTAGTTAATTTTTTAATATTTAATTATATAATCAATATTTTATTTGCGCTCGATTTGTTTATGTGTTAAAATAAAAATAAAAAGCGGACAAGTTTATGTCGATTCCTCCCGTAAGGCCAATATCACCGAATGCATCATTTCCTGAGGCAGCACAACCTCTAGGCATGAGCCCTGTTGACCCAGCGGCAGCATCCAACGCGACTCGACCTTCTTCTCCTTCTTCTACGAGTAATGAGGCTATTTCTCAATCAGTACATAACCCTCTTCAAAATATTCAACAGCTGCAACGGGCTAGAGCAACTTTACAGGGTCGCACAATCGCGCCAATTTCCACCAATTGGTTGAGTTCTTTAATGGAACGTATCAGTTCGGCTTTTCAAAAATTATTTAGCTGTTTTACTTCGAAAAAATCTCCAAGCGAAGATGCATTAGCTGAAAACGAGCCATTAATTGGCAAATCCGGAATAACAAGTACAGATGAATTAGACTCGGCTAACTCCTCTTCTAATGAAGAGGATGATAGCAGGGAAGAAGCTGCTGCAGCCGGCGCCCCAAAAATAGAAGCGACAAGATTGGAACGGACAGTAGTTAAGCCACCTGCCTCATTATTAATAAAGACAAGGCCTCCAGCTTTTCAACTTACTGGTGTTGTTACCGAATTGGATAAACTCATTAAGGTATACAATAAAAGTGACGTGGAATTTGCTCAAGTATTGATGAAACACAGGGGAGTGCTTGCTAATGAGCCGTCATGGCCTCGGCCTCAATCTGCATCTGTACCGCAAAAAAAAACGCCACGGACTGGGCTCTTTAAGCCTCAAGTTCCTGAAAATGGACAAGTAGAAGGTAAAAAATCAAGTGAGCCATGGAATCCTGAGCTGGATTATGATCCAGATTTTCAGGCAGCTCGGGCTGCGGCCAAGAAAGCAGCAACTAAAGGGAATGGCAGTAAGGTCGACACCGTCTTGCTTGGGCAATTCAATCAGTTAAAAGCGAATATGATTGGGATTGGAAGAATTCATGATTATAATATTCCTCAGTTAGTTTTATATTATGATGAGTATTTGAACCTGGATAAAAAGGCACTGCTTAATCCACAACTCAAATTAATACATACTGAAATCGAATCAATTTTGAGAACAAAAGCTGTTGTTTATAAAAAGTTGTTGAATGATTTCATCGAAAGCTCTACTACTTCGCCTTCTGATAAATCTCTTTGCAAACGTTATTTAAAAGAATTTGCGATTGTAGCAGCGGGTTCATCTTGGAGATCAGAAAGGGGTTTTGGACCTACCGAAGTAAAACCTGGAGGGATGCCTAACATCGGAAATACCTGTTATTTTAATTCATCTATCCAAGCCTTAACTGCTTTCCCTCAATTAGTGGTTAAAATCAACCAGCCAATCATCGACCTTAAGAAAGCAGATTCTCCTGCAGAAAAAAAACTGTTAGAAGAAGAGGCAGGGAAAGCTTTAAATAATTTTATGGATGCCTTGGAAAACGAGCAGCCTCAAGCAATTATTGATGAATTAAGAAAAGCATTATCTACAGCCATTTTATCAGTTGATTCAGGAGACTTCGAAGATGTTGAAAAGAGACTGATTGCACAGGCTGAAAACAAACAAAAAAAACAGATCGATGCAAAGAATGAATCATTGTATGCGCATTTAGAAGAAATTTATAAAATACTTACTAAACAAGGAAATGCGACGTTACGAAAATTAGCTGAAACTTATCAAAAAAACACTCCCGAATATAGCCTATGTGATAGTTTAGGAGGAGCGTTATTGAATTCATTACGTAAAATGTCCGTGATTGAGCAAAAAAACTTAGGACATGTTACAGATATTGAGAAAGCGTTAGAAAAATTTTTAGTTGCTTTTCAGCCAAAAGGACCTGTCAGCGAAACGAATGCGGCTGCATTGGCAGATTCAGTTAAACTTGTCAATGTTGAGCAGATTAAAGGCTTAATTGTGCAGTTAAGACCCTTATGCAAAGACTTAGATAAGCTAAGGTCTGTTGTAGTGCCTGCCAAGCGCCATATTAGAGAATCAACCGGAAAGTTTCGAAGGGAACTCATCCGCAGAGCTCTTGCTAATGTCATTGATTCCAAAGTAAAAAATCCGGGCAGTGCAGATGCAACAAAAGATATGAGAGAACGCGTTGAAAAATTCCTGCGCTTAGTTTACACAACGCCTGATTTTAATACTGATTTAAGAGGCGTTGAGAATTTATATAGTCAGCAGGATGCTCAGGCATTGATTCAGACTGTTCTGGGATCGATTCTAGAATGGAATATTCCTGCCAAAACTATTCGCACACAAATTGTAACCGATCCATCGATTCAACCTGTTTCCAGATCTAAAGAAGAGCCGTTACATGGAATAATTACTATACCTCTAGATAAAGTCGCAAAAGACAAACCAATAAAATTTCAAGATCTTTTTAATATGCGATTTAAACCTTCTCTACATGAAGGTATCTGGAGAATTCCGGATACAGATCTTGAAGTTACTGAGTTTAGCGAGAGAAACGTATTGGAGAGTGATCTTGATGGAGTGTTAATATTGCATCTTGAGAGATATAAGGCAGTACCAGAAACAGATTCAGAGGGTAATTTCAAAAGGAATGCACAAGGAGATGTTGTGTCAAAATCCCTTAAAGTTGACAATACAATTGAATATTCTGTTGATCACATTGTCGATTTATCCGCAGGTTTTGGGGAGCCAGCAGGCACAAGGCTTGGTGAATTAACAAGCTTTGTTGTGCATGACGGTTCAAGTGCTCATGGCGGGCATTATCGCGCATATGTCAAAGAAGGGGACCAGTGGTTTCATTGCAACGATGAGACCAAAAAACCAGTATCTCTTGATGAAGTCAAGAAGCAAATGGCAGTAGCTTATATTGTCATGTGCAAAAGAGTCATCCCAAAACCCTAATCTTAATTTGATACACTTCCTATTTTTATTAAACGCAAAGTCGCAAAGACGCAAAGACACGTGTCGACAGGATTTTGAGGCTATTTCTCGCCGCCGAGCATTCTTACCAATTCTTTCTTATGTGTGATATCATCGAGACTATCGACGAGAGTGACTGTACGACCGTCAATCTCCTCTTTCGAGATGCGGATATGATGCTCTGCAAATTTGGCCACTTGCGGAAAGTGGGTGATGCATAACACTTGATGTTCTTTAGCGATATCGCGCAGTTTTTCACCGACAACTGTTGCCGTCTCGCCGCCGATGTTGGCGTCAATTTCATCGAAGATAATGGTCGGCATTTTTTCTTTGCCTGCCAGCACCGCTTGCATAGCCAGCATCATTCTCGACAGTTCACCCCCGCTCGCACATTCTCTCAAAGATACTTTATGTTCGCCAACATTCGGGGTAATGAAAATCTCGATTTTGTCGTCGCCAAGCCGTGTGCGTTTTTGCGGGATAATTTCGATGCAGATATCGACTTTAGGCATATTCAAAGCACGCAGATGATCGATGATCGCTTTCTGCAGTTTCTTAGCGGCAGACTGACGATGCGCTGACAGCTTTCCTGCCAAGCTGTTATTTGCAGCAGTCAGGACAGCAAGTGTCTCGCGCAACGATTCAATTTGATCATCGGCTGTTTCGAGCTGCTCTAATTTTGCTTTAGTATTTTTTAAATAGGTTTGAATTTCATTAAAAGTCGTTCCATACTTTCTTTTAAGACGGGTCACCAGTTCCAACCGCTTACTTAATGCTTCCGCGCGCTGAGGATTATGTTCAATTCTGCCTTCATAGACTTGCAGGGTATGAGCAATTTCTTCCAATTCCAACAAAGCATTGACATAAGAGGCTGCTGTTTCAGCAAGGCTGGGGGTCAATTGGACCAGCTGCTCAAGAGTTGACTTTTGCCGATTGAGCTGAGTAAGGACAGCATTCTTTTCACCAGATAGCATTCTGGTTAGATCTCCAGTCTTTTGCATCAGTTCTTCAGCGTGTGATAGCTGGGTATATTCGGCAAAAACCTCTTCTTCTTCCCCATCTTTAAGGTTGCAATCTTCCAGCTCCTCAATTTCGATCCGACAGATTTCAATATCGCGCATTCTTTGTGCTTCAGATTGAACGAGCCTTTCAATTGTTTGTCTGGTGTGGTTTTCTTCATCCCAGCTCTTGGAAAAACTTGAAACCTGCGGTTGAAGATCTCCAAACAAGTCCAATGCCTGACGATGATATTCCAGAGAAAGAAGCTTTTGGTTAGCATGCTGTCCAACGACATCAAAGAGATAATTGCTTATCTGACGCAACAAAGCCAGCTGCGCCAGCTGATTGTTGATAAAAGCTCTGCTTTTTCCTGCCGAAGTAATTTCGCGGCGGATGATCAACTCGCTGTCCAATTCATGATCGATGCCAGATTCTTCAAGTAGGTGTCTGAGAGGTGTGATGGTACTGATATCAAAGATAGCTTCAACCACCCCTTTATCGGCTCCACGCCTAATATAAGAGGCATCGCTGCGTTCTCCTGCTATGAGGTTCAAAGCGTTCATGACGGCAGATTTGCCCGAGCCGCTTTCACCTGAAAGAATATTTAAGCCGGCAGAAAATTCGATAGCTGCGGATTCTACCAAGACGATATTTGTAAGGCGGAGTTGTTTTAACATAAATTACCCAAATTACTAGTCATCGATGGATAAAATGGGGCCCCTGCCCCATTTTATCCATCGATGACTAGTAATTGACAATGGTTAACCACTGTTTATTTTGTACAAAATATTTTTTTGAGGACAAAACGCTCTCCTATATTGATACTGAAGAAATAATGTTAAGTTAGTATTTTGCATTTGCTAGTCCTGCATCGATTTGAATGGGGCAGGGGCCCCATTCAAATCGATGCAGGACTAGCAACTTGCGTTATTTATGGATCATAGGTGGTAAGAAGGACTTTCTGCATTTCATCGGCAGCCACTTCTTCCATGTAACCTAGCGGATTCCAGAGAGGTGCGGAAAACACCATGTGGTCTTGAACGTTTTGGTCAGAAGAAACGGAGATGCTTTTGCTCACAAAGCCTTCCGGGATAATTTCAATATCAGGGGCATTGAAGCGATAGATGATTATTTTATCAACTGCCGGAGGATTTTTAACGTTAATCTTTCTAGCGTTAAAAGCTTCCTTAGCGACAGGTATAGCCCGATTAAAAATGTCCACAAGAACATTTTGCTGATCGAAACTGAGGGTATATAAAATATGATTGTGTTCGACAGCCATGCCTTTAACATCATTCGGAGAAATGTATTTAGGTGGAATATACCCCAACAGCGCAGCCACATTCATGACTATAATAATAGTAAAACCGGCCAAGACCGCCAGTGTCATAATAAGTGTAATGCGCTTTCCCATAGTCTATTCTTTGTTAATTGTAAGGTATTATTCTGTCGTTTTGTCAATTATTGCGTCAAGGGTTTTAAAATGCAATTTTCCGACTTTTCCCAAGTTCTCTCTCCCGTGAGTTCTCACAAATTGTCTTCCAGCGCAAATTGTCGCCGCCGAAGCTCCCTTTGGCAAACGCATGCCAAATTCTTTCTCTAGCAGTGCAATGCCTTCAACAAAAGTGCACCGGGCCAAGATCGAAGCGGCGGCCACAATGAGATCCTCTTCAGCACGATGGCGTTGCGTGATATCGAGATCAAGTTTTTTTCTTTTTACTGCCGTCAAAACAACACGTTCATTTGCAAATTGGTCGACAATGATCTTCTGGCATCCAGTTCTTTCTACCAGCTGTTCGATGGCTGTGGCATGTCCCCAGGCCAACAAACTATTTAAATTGCCGAATTGCTTCATGAGTTCATTATATTTAAGGGGATTTATTTTGACGATATGATGGACGAATTTTTTGCGAATCTGATGGGCAAGCGTAATAATTTTAGTGTCATTCAACTTCTTGGAGTCGCAAACGCCCATTTGCTTCATTTCTCGTATGTCATCGCCTCCACCGTAAACGCCTGCAATGCAAAGAGGACCAAAAAAATCGCCTTTGCCGGATTCGTCGATGCCGATCCGGTTGGAAGTGTCTATGTCGTCAAAGATAGCATCTTTGTAGCTGAAGGTGAATGTTTTAAGGATATGGGGTTCGAGGTAGAATTCGATGAAAGGACCCATTTCTTTGCCTTGAACCATCAATTTGCCCGATTGATAGAAAGTGCAAGAGATCCCCGGTTTTTTGGCTGAAAAAAGAGTATATTGAGGAATTGAAATCTCAAAACCTTGGTTCTTAAGATCTTGTAATAGTTTTCCGGAAATCTTAGTGTCTAAAGTTGTGACGAAGGACGAAGGTGATTTTTTTTGTTCATTCATAGAATTCACTGTATCTTAAATTATTCAACGTAAATGCGCAAAGAAAATATAGAGGCACAGATATTGAATTCATGTCCTCTCATTTTTGTCTTTTTTCGGCATGGTTCAAAGATAGGTAACACATTTGAAATAGTTGCAAAAGTCAACCAGTTGTTTACCCCGTAGGGGTAGCTGAGGGTAGCCCCGGGTTTAAACCCGGGGTATAGACAACAAAGGCATGGCGTCCCGTAGGGCCGCATGAAACGCGTTTGACAGAAAGCTTTGATGTTACGAGCGTTCCATGCGGCCCTACGGGACGCCATGCCTTTGTTATCTATACCCACGGGTTTAAACCCGGGGCTACCCTCATCTACCCCTATGGGGTAAACAACTGGTTGATTTGTGCAACCGTTTCTAATGTGTTCCCTAACTTTGAACTATCCCCAATTTATTCCGAGCTTTTGCGTTGGATAAAAATAATACACGTGCCAATTTAAGTCTTGAAGTTTTTGTGCTTTTGGGTCTTTGAATCTTTTCTCTTTACTCTTTTAATAGCGCTTAGTGTATAAATGAATAAGAAATAAAATTGTTCAAAAAATTGCTATTCTAACGAAGTTAAATGCCATGATGAATAAAACCGAAATGAAGAGCTTTGGGGAAACATTCAAGCTGCGTCGTACAGAGAGAAATATCTCTCTGAAAGAAGCTGAAAATGCGACTTCAATTAGAATGAACTACCTGCATTCAATCGAAGAAGGGGAAGTCAATAAACTGATCTCTCCTGTATATGCACAAGGTTTTGTGAGGCAATATGCTGCCTTTTTAGGCTTGGATGGCGAAAAAATCATTAAAGACTATCCAGATATTTTCTCGAGACCAGAAGCTCAGGAATTTTCCTATGGCATAGGGACTCTTGAAGTTCGTGGAAATCCCGGAGCAGGCGTCAAATGGCTGCCCAATGCTGTATGGGTACTTGCATCAGTGCTGGTTCTTTTTGTTGCCTGGTATGCCGCGCGCTATTTTCAATTAATTTAATAGTCGACACGCATCAGGCATAAGCCATGGGCCGGTGCCGTTATTCCAGCCAGCGTTCTATCTTTACTTGATAGAATTACCGGGATGTTTTCCAAAGGGATTTTTCCACAACCTACATGTAATAACGTGCCGGCAAGATTTCTTGCCATTCTATACAAAAAATTATTCCCCCTAATTTGAATGTTCAAACGCTTTTCCGCCAGTTCGACAATCTCAATTTTTTCGATGGTACGGATGTAGCTGGAATATGAATGGGTTATTTTGTAATTGCAAAAGGAAGTGAAATCGTGCGCGCCAACGAAATGAGCCGCCGCCTCTCTCATGCGGGCGATATCAAGGGCATATGAATAATGCCAGGAATAAAGACGGTGTTGAGGCTGCTGTAACGCGCCATAGCAAATAGAATAATGATACTCTTTGCTCACACAATCCAATGTGGGGTGAAATCCCTCAAGCACGCATTCAATGTCCGTCACAGCAATATCTTTCGGCAATAGGCAATTTAAACTGTATTTCAATTTTTGTAGATTCAGATCGGGTTTATGAGTGTAAAAATTGACGATTTGTCCTTTGGCATGGACTCCAGTATCTGTCCGGCTAGCAGCTTGCAATACACATTCTTCGTGAAGAATTCTTTGCAGCACACTTTGCAACGTCTCTTCAATGCTGTTTTTCGTATTATTTTTTTGCCATCCAAGATAGGCGGTCCCATCATAGGCAACAGTTAATTTTAGATTGCTTGGCATGTCTTCACAAACTGTTGAACCCCTTCAAGAAAGCGCTGAATGGCTATCATTACAAGAACCATACCCATTAGCCTCTCTGCTGCCATCAACCCATTTTCTCCGAGAATCCTCTGGAGACGAGCTCCTGAAAGAAGGATCAAAGTTGCCAATAATGTAGAAACTAAGATTGCCCCGATGACCGGTGTTTGTTCAGATTCAAGATGAGCAAAGAGCATGATCGTTGCCAGCAAGGCTGGTCCGGCAATCAAAGGGACTGCCAGAGGAGTAATAAAGGGTTCGCCATCTGGTAAGTTGGCGCGCGGACTATCCTGACTAGGAAATAGAATTTTTAGAGCAACCAGAAATAAGATAACTCCGGACGTCAAGCGTAAAGTTGGTTCGGAGATGGTGAGGATGTTAAAAATGAGTTCACCAAGATAATTAAAGAGAATCATTAATGCCAGTGCAATGAGCATCTCTCTCATAATAAGCTTTTTGCGGCGCTCTGGGGGGACATTTTCCAATTGGCGAAGGAAATAAGAGATATTTCCAAGAGGATCCATAATACACAGCAAAATGATCGTAAGATTGAATAATTCCATGAAAGTAGTCTCAGTTTTTTAATGTTTTAACAAAAAGGATCCCGCCATTGACGATCATTTGCATTGAAATAAGTCCTAATATCATCCCCATAACCTGTTCCATGGCTGCCAATCCTCTTTTGCCAATCAGTTTTTGCAAGTAAGGCGCGCCGATCAAAACGGCAAGAACACCAACCCACGCAATCAGTATCGCCAGGGTAATTAGTAGGCCGCTGGGTTCCGAACGGGAGCTAACCATGATCATCGTCATCAAACCCGGACCAGATATCAATGGTGTGGCAATTGGAACAATAAAGGGCTCTTTCTTTAATTGAGCACTTTTTGGGTCTTCTGGAAAATGGAAAATCATTTTCAAGGCGACAAGAAACAGGATAATTCCTCCTGTCAATGAGAGGGCGTAATCGCTAATCTGCAGCAATTCTAAGAAAATTTCTCCAAAAAACTGAAAGAATAATGCAATGATAAGGGAAATTAGACCTTCGCGCAAAACGATTTTTTTTTGGCGATCAAAGGGAAATTCTTTAACCAATGATAATATGGTTGGTGAGTTGCCAATGGGGTTAGCGACTAAAAAAAATGTAAGAGCAAAAGTAAAAACACTCACACAGATCCTTTTAACATTTAAATTTATTGACAGTCTCTTCGGGCTGCACACTGAGCTACTTTATGTTTTTCCACATCGAGGATCACAGCGCCACAGAAACCCACAGCTATGCCTACAGTCAAGGCAACGGCTTGCGATAAGTAGCCTAATGCTAGAGCTACTATGCAGCCGATAACCTGCAACTTGGAAAATTTTTTATGGAACTTACACACTTCTTTGGTAAGATCTATAAAAGCTGCATTATTATAGCGGTCTAAGGCTTTTAAAACAAGCTTGGTAGTGATCATGCTGATTCCAATTCCTAAAAGTGGTACCGTAAGAAAGGAGATAAAAACATTGGCGGCAGCAGCCCCAATGACGAAGACTATACCTTCCACAGGAGGGTCTCTAAGGCAATCTTTTGCAAAGTCAAGAGGTTTAAGTTTAGATAGGCGATTACAATTAAAGGAAAGATCCATTACAGCTCCAGCAAAGCACGAATTTTGAATTACGCATAAACTTACCGCGCGTGGTATAAGTATAAATAAAGTTCGATTTTTTGTTAAACCTAGAAACGTCGAAAAAGTTGCCGCTAAATTTGGAGTGCGGTGACTTGTCACCGATTTCTCTGAAAATACCTATCGTGGTGATGTTCAGAAGTCACTATCTCCATATGAGTTGAAAAGTGGTGACAAGTCACCTACGCATCATGCTAAAAAATCGAAAATTTCTTGTGCTAAGCCGCGTATGCGGCATAAGCATCAAGCTAAGGGTTCGTAAGTCTTTTGTGTTAAGCCGCGAATGCGGCGGAAGCATATAGCCACAGGCGTCAGCCTGTGGTAGATTGAAAAAAAATAGCAGCCGTGAAACGGCGACAGAAACCCGGGTACATGTTCTCATGCTTTTTCCTGCCGTCGTTTCACGGCTTAACACAAGAGACTTACGAACCCTTAGCTTGATGCCTATGCCGCATTCGAGACAATTGCAAAAGTCCAATTGTATTAGAGTCTCGAAGAGACGGCTAGTGTAAAGCCCATGATGTAGCACCGAAGGTGAAAATCGTGGGACTAATCATGTTAAATAAATCAGCCTCGAAGAGGTGACTAGTGTCTCTCCCCGGCCTGAGTTTACAAGTTATTTTCTGAGTATAATGCAACCTTTTGATTCAGAATCAGTTATATTTTTCGTGTATTACCCTACTCGGTAATTTAGAAAAATATAACTGATTATGGATCAAAAGGTTGCGTTAGACGATGAAAATAACTTGTAAACTCAGGCCGGGTGTAGCGCCGAAGGCGAAAACCCGGGGCAATTCATGCATGAAATAGTTTAAGGAAAAAAAGGATTTTTCACATTTTAACGATTTATATGTAAACGACGTTTTCCTAAACCCACTCCCGGGTTTTCGCCTTCGGCGCTACACCCGGGGAGAGACACTAGTAACCTCTTCGAGGCTGATTTATTTAAAATGATTGGTCCCACGATTTGCACCTTCGGCGCTACATCATGGGCTTTACACTAGCCGTCTCTTCGAGACTCTATTACAATTGGACTTTTGCAATTGTCTCATTCGTGGCTTAGCACAAGAGGCTTATGATTTCTTAGCCTGATGCGTATGTAATAAGTTATCGCCCTCCAAATTTGTCACTTTGTGTTCTTTGCGCATAAGCGTTTAATGGGTTTTTGTTTTTTAATTTCAGTGTTAATCGAAAAAGCTATTGCGTTAAATTCACTGTCTTTTGTATGTTATGAAGTTCCTTCGCAATTTTTTGCGCAAAATAGCAAAATATAGCCGAAAGGTAAAGCATCTGCCAAATGAGCAGAGCAAGTGACTTTTTGACAGTGATAATAAGACAATGTGTCAAGCAAAGCACGACTTTAGAGTCGTGCAATAATCATAGAGCTTGTGCGAGTGGCTTAGGCTTTAGCCTGAGTTATTCTCGCATTAATTTTTTTATTTTATATAAAAGCTCAAGTTTTCAAGAGTTTATTTTTTTTGAGAATTTGATCTTGGTTCAGATTGAATGCTGACGGCGTGGATGAGGCATGCAAGTCGAACGGTTGCAGCTTAGAATTTATTCTGAGTTGCAATAGTGGCGGAAGGGTTAGTAATACATGGGTAACTTGCCTTTAACTGTGGAATAACGGTTGGAAACGACCGCTAATACCACATGTGGTGGGACAGGGCATCCTGTTTTCATTAAAGTAGGGGATGAGCAATCACCTTGCGGTTAAAGAGAGGCCCATGGGATATCAGCTAGTTGGTGAGGTAAGAGCTCACCAAGGCTAAGACGTCTAGGCGGATTGAGAGATTGACCGCCAACACTGGGACTGAGAACTGCCCAGACTCCTACGGGAGGCTGCAGTCGAGAATCATTCGCAATGGGCGAAAGCCTGACGATGCGACGCCGTGTGAGCGATGAAGGCCTTAGGGTTGTAAAGCTCTTTCGCTTGGGAACAAGAGAAACTGGCTAATATCCAGTGGATTTGAGGGTACCAGGTAAAGAAGCACCGGCTAACTCCGTGCCAGCAGCTGCGGTAATACGGAGGGTGCAAGCATTAATCGGATTTATTGGGCGTAAAGGGCGCGTAGGCGGATTGAAAAGTCAGATGTGAAATCCTGGGGCTCAACCTCAGAACAGCATTTGAAACTATCTATCTAGAGGGTAGGCGGAGAAAACGGAATTCCACAAGTAGCGGTGAAATGCGTAGATATGTGGAAGAACACCGGTGGCGAAGGCGGTTTTCTAGCTTATTCCTGACGCTGAGGCGCGAAAGCAAGGGGATCAAACAGGATTAGATACCCTGGTAGTCCTTGCCGTAAACTATGTATACTTGGTGTAACTGGACTCAACCCTAGTTGTGCCGAAGCTAACGCGATAAGTATACCGCCTGGGGAGTACGCTCGCAAGGGTGAAACTCAAAAGAATTGACGGGGACCCGCACAAGCAGTGGAGCATGTGGTTTAATTCGATGCAACGCGAAGAACCTTACCCAGACTTGACATACAGTGGAAGTTAGCAGAAATGTTAACGCTCTTCGGAGCCGCTGAACAGGTGCTGCATGGCTGTCGTCAGCTCGTGCCGTGAGGTGTTGGGTTAAGTCCCGCAACGAGCGCAACCCTTATCGTTAGTTGCCAACAGGTTATGCTGGGAACTCTAGCGAGACTGCCTGGGTTAACCAGGAGGAAGGTGAGGATGACGTCAAGTCCGCATGGCCCTTATGTCTGGGGCTACACACGTGCTACAATGGTCGGTACAGAAGGCAGCGAAACCGCGAGGTGAAGCAAATCCCAAAAGCCGGCCCCAGTTCAGATTGTAGTCTGCAACTCGACTACATGAAGACGGAATTGCTAGTAATGGCAGGTCAGCAACACTGCCGTGAATACGTTCCCGGGTCTTGTACACACCGCCCGTCACATCATGGGAGTTGGTTTTACCCGAAGCCGCTGGCTCAACCGCAAGGGGAGAGGCGTCTAAGGTGAGGCTGATGACTGGGATGAAGTCGTAACAAGGTAGCCCTACCGGAAGGTGGGGCTGGATCACCTCCTTTTAAGGACAGAAGCGATCGTAAGGTCGCTCAGGTTGGGCAGCTCTATGAGCAAACACACATTGTCTTTTTATCACTGTCAAGACATACCGGTCGTGATTCATATCGGGGATTTAGCTCAGTTGGTAGAGCATCTGATTTGCATTCAGAGGGTCAGGAGTTCGAATCTCCTAGTCTCCAAATTTTTAAAGGTTGAAAGCTGGAATATTGATTCAGCATTCAGCCTTTTGTTTTCATACTTCCGAATGCGGTTATAGCTCAGTTGGTTAGAGCGCGACACTGATAATGTCGAGGTCCCACGTTCAAGTCGTGGTAACCGCACCATTTCCAAAAAATCATCTTATTCAATCCTAACTTCCATAACTTTATCTTTTTTTCATCGACACCCTAACCCAAGGCTTGCACTTACGGCACTACACTAATGTCATCAACTTAAAGAAATATTTATTACGTTATAGAAGATAGGCTTTGTTCAAGAGTCCGGAGTGCCAGCGAAGGACGACTGCCTTTAGCCCATAGTGACTTTGCTTCGAGCTTGCGAGGAGCAAAAGGAACTATGGGTTAGCTAAAAAAAAACGAAAGAGCCCAGAGCGCCAGCGGAGGGCGACTGATTGCGTCGTGACCTGATATTAATTTCACTCATCCGGTAGTTAATCAATCGCCCTCCGCTGGCGCTCTGGGCTCTATTTGCCTTTTCGTCTTTCCCACAGTTCCCTTCGCTCCTCGCAAGCTCGGAGCTCGGTCACTGTGGGCTAAAAACAGTCGTCCTTCGCTGGCGCTCCGGACTCTCGAACAAAGCCTATATTTCGTAACAGAATAAACATTTCTTTAAGTTGGTTACATTGGGGCAACGCCCTAGTACACTATGTTGTAAATCCCTATAAGTAAAAACCGCGTCAAAGCCCCGGGATTGAACGATCGTAAGTCACCTTGTATTCATTAATACTAGGTGACTTACGATCGTTCAATCGCGGGAGCTTTAACGTTGTTTTTATGTGGAGGGAATTACAATTCAGTGTACTAGGTTTAGCACATAAACAGTTCAGGCTGAAGGCCTGAGTTGTAGTGAATAGCCCCGTGAACACTCATTCCTAAAAATAGTAAAATTTACTTTACTAATAATTTAAAAAAGTGTATAATATTTAATATTGTATAAACTAAAACTAACTATTAACATAAATTTTATTAATAGTTTATTAATAAAGGAGTGTGTGATGTCTAGTACAATTAATCAAGCAAGTTTACAAGCAGCGACCTTGTCGGTATATCCACCTGTCTTGTCAGCTTCTTCTTCTTCTTCTTCTTCAGCGTCACCTGCTTTCAGTGCCAGCGCAGCATCAAAAGCAGCTACTAGCTCAAAACAAGAAGCTGTTCTACATAGCGTTACAAATGAACTTTTCGAAACATTCGGGGCTGTGCGTCAACTGCCACTTCATAAAACGGAAGAATTGAAAAATGGTGATACTTTGTTGCGCTATCACCGTCAAGAGCTTCAATTTTGGAATAAAACAGAACACATGATAATGCGATATTCTCCAAAAAATGACACAGGAATATTAGAATATACCGGTGATTTTAGATTTGAAGGATTAGATCATCCTCCAGTACCACATGGGAAGGGAATCGCAATCTATCGAAATAATATGGAAAAAACTAATAAAGACGGGGATACTCAAGATCTTTCTGAGGTTAACAAAACAAAAGCCGTTTATAATGGCCAGTTCAGAAAAGGATATCCCCATGGTGAAGGGGTTATAACCTATCCCGAGAATGATATAATATTGGTGGAACATGGTGAACGTAAGTATAGAGCAAAGAGGATTTCATATGCTGGTGAATTTGCTTATGGTATTCCACATGGTAGGGGTTGTTTAATCTTTTGGACATCTCTAATCCCCATCGAAAGGGGGCCTGGGACCGAATCAAGAGTTTATGAAGGGGTCAGCTACTTTAGATCTGCAACTAAGGGAGATGTCGATCATGGAATCTTTAGTACAGTTTGTAAAGCAAACGCATTGGCTTTTGATAGCCTGCAAGTGTTAACAAATTTCGGGAGATTTCTAAGCGAACACATAAAGCCCACAGATAGGGACATGATAGAATTAGAAGCCGTAAACACTGATATAGAATTTGAGCGTTTAAGAATAAACCCCCGTTAAAAAGACAGGGAAAAGATCTATACCGCACGGGTATAGGTCTTTTGTTTTTTTTCTTTTACAGTGTTTTGAGTTATCGAACGGATGAAGAATGTTAAAAAGTAGAACTTCCGTCACAAATGAGCCGATTTTTTCCAATCCTTAAACGTCATTGGTACTGTATCGTCCCATTCATTTTTAGCTCCAAAAGATAACCAAGCTATCACTTCGTTTATTTGTGTGACGCCTTCAGATACCGTTGAATCTATCTCATCGGCAGCTTGTGATATAGTTTGTGCCGCCCCCGGTAATTTTTCTACCTTCAAATCATCCAGCGACTTGATTGTCTGAACAGACATGAGTTCCAGTATATTGATGATTTTTTTTAAATTGGTGATAGTTGATGAAATTATTTGTTGTATTTTCTTCTCGAAGGGCTCTATTTGGTGGGTAATCTTTTCTATAATTTCCTGTGGCAGCATTTCATCAATTTCTATTGACCCTAACAAAGCCTTGTTCCTGTTTAATGTTGATAGCAACAATTCCGTATCATCGATTAATTCCCTTAAATTATTGATATGCTTTTCAACATTGTCAGCGACTACTTGAGCTGCATTTTGTATTTCCGATACGGTATTGTCAGAAATAGTATGCGCTCTCGCTCCCGTAGGTATTGCAACGAATTCTTTTGACAGAGATGCATCATAGCCGAGTTTATCAAGAAGTTGCAGTACCTCTAACTTTTTTAAATTCAAAAATCCGAATGTCGTATTTCCATTTTGCGCAAGTTGATCATATACGTACAATTCCATCTTCAAACAATCTATTGCAACACTCCTATCTGTATTTGCATCTTCAGCTTTTTCTCTCAGCCGCATTGTTATTCCAGCAATGCTGCTTCTACTAATTATCTGAAGGGCTTGTATTCTTTGATCGGATTCTTCTAGATTTCGAAAAGGAGAAAAACTATTTGTTAATTTTTCGATCTCTCCAGCGATAATGTTTTGTGTTTCCAGTGCCTCTTCAAGAGTGTCCTTTATTATGGACAGTTTTTCACTAGATAAGCTTGCTACGGCATTGGAAATCGCGCTTGTCACTGGCTTATCCTTAAATGTATGTTCAACCACAGGAGGTCTCACAAGCGGTTGATCCATTTGTTTTGGCTGAAGGGGGGGGGCAACATTTAGAGGTTTCGGACTTATAAGAAGTTTTAATACTTCCGAATTCATTGATCGTAAATTACTTATATTTAAATTCTCTCTTTTTGAAACACTATCATAGACATACAATTCCATTTTTAGAAATTCTTTTGCTTCTTCTGGATTATCTTTAAGGCTTTCAGCTTTTTTTCTATACACGGCTGCTATTTGTTTTATATGAGGTGTTTGGGCTTCTATAAGAAGAGGTTTTTTTTCTAAGCCCTCTTTCATCTCTTTTTTCACTTCATCTCTAAACTTCGTTAAACTCTCTAGGACCTGTTTGACAGGGGATTCTGATTGATCCGGCTGGAGCTTTTCTTTTTTTGCGTCCTTTTCTTTAATTCGAATTTCTAAATCTAGGTCCTCAAGAGTTTTGGTAAGCTCTTTCATCTTTTTATTGAGATTTGCAATCTCTATATTTCCCGGTTGCAGTGCATGATCAAGCTGTGTATCGATAATTTTCTTTTTATCGAGAGGCAAGCTTTCTAAAGCTTTAGGATGTTCAATGCTTTCAAGAGCAATTTGTCTTTTTTGTTTAATGCTCTGATCAACAATTTGTGGTTTTAGATCTTTGATTTGGTTCTTTACATTCTGGAACCGATTAAGATAATGAGCTAACCATTTATCATTAGTAGGTTGGTCAGACTGAGTATCTCCAACGAGCAAGCGATGTAGAAATAGTTCTTTTTTTGCAATATGTTCTGCTTCCTCAAGTCCTTTTAGAGTGCTTTTATCGGCTTTTTCGAATTGACTATCCCAGTCTTTCACAATCTCAATTAGATAATTTTGTTTTTCTTTTTGACTGGAAACTTTTTGGATCAGTCGAGCCAAGTTCGTTAATTCCAGTTTTTCATCTACTGATGTTGTATTTAAAAAGGGATTTAAAATTTCTTCTGCTTTTTTATAGATATCTTTTTGTTCTTCAGATACGTTTTTAGGATAAGGAGGCATTTTAAGAGTGGTTTTGCCAAGGATAATCTTTATTCCCATTTGGTTTTTTTGCTCATTATCTTTTTCGATTCTTGCCATGAGATCCTTTATATCATTAAAAAGAACCTCTTGGTTAAAATCGGGTTTAGCAGCACATAGGCGACGTATAAATAGCTGTTTCATTGAAACGGCTTCTGCTTTTTTTAAGCCTTCAACGGTTGTTTTATCGATGTTTTCATATTGGAGTTGCAATTCAGATAGCTTTTTAGTTAAAAAGTTCGATCTATTTTTGATTCTCTCGGTGTCAGGAAGTTTTTGGGTTTCACTTAATTTTTCAATTTCTGCTAACTGTACTTGAGTAACACCAAACTCAGCCTTTGTTGTAGGGGAGGTTTTTCCTAAAAAAAGATTCAACTTTTTGCCTGAAACTTCAAACAGTTCTTTTTGAGCATTAGTTAAATTAGCGCTAAAAGGTTCATCCCTTATTTCAAAAGATTCATCTTTATAAACTTTTGCGATGATAGCTACTCTTGCTAATTCACTATAAGCAGGATTTTGTACCAGATTTTTGACTAGATCTGATCTGGGGTTTATTGGCCCTTTTGATTTTACTTTCTCTTTTGTCTCGGCTAGTTGAGCGCTTGTAACATCCTGAGAATCAGTCTCTAAAGCTGTGTCGAGATCATTTTGTGTGATATATTTACGTTGAGATGATTTACTTTGGGATGGTGGAATTGGAATCTCGTTTGGCTTTAATTTTTTAAATTTTCCGGCATCTGGAGGTGTAGAGGAGGACGCAGGAGAGGCTTGAATTTGCTTGTCAGGATCTTTTGGACCGAGATTTGATGGAAAGCTCATAATGATCTCCTTTGTTCTTCATATAAACAATTTTGTTAGTCAGTCATTGTTGTTTAAACCTTTTCTTATTATATTTTGTTTAACTTTAAATGACAAATTTTTATTTCAAATTTCTCTAAATAGCCTCATTTTTATAATTTTGTAAAAAGGTGTTGCGTTAA
>Ga0207123_1030_pt1 | contig 31967 bp, 29 predicted proteins | sample Alteio_BWMinHeat_39_FD_153503 | JGI IMG/M metagenome (GOLD analysis project Ga0207123, IMG submission 153503) | Enriched cells from forest soil in Barre Woods Harvard Forest LTER site, Petersham, Massachusetts, United States -... | ecosystem: Environmental > Terrestrial > Soil > Temperate forest >... | reverse complement strand
TATCGGAATGAAAATCCGGTGTCCTAGGCCAGGCTAGACGATGGGGCCTTATCAAGCAACATATACTGTTGCTTGTAGGCTTCATTTATTTAATGACACTTAATCCTACAGATCTGCCGAATTTTCTGCAACTTTTAAATTGTTGAAATTTCTTTTTCTTTTTTATCCGAGAGGTCATCGGCATCTTTACAAAATTTATCCGTTAAGTCTTGAATTGTCTTTTCTGTCTTCTTAAGTATGTCTTCAGCCATTTCCCCATCAGTTTTTAGCTTGCGAGCGTGGTCATTGCCTTCACGGCGAATATTTCTGATGCTGACTTTCGCCTCTTCACGTCTCTTGTGACATAGTTTGATCATTTCCTTACGCATACTATCATCCATGGAAGGGATTTTAATGCGTACAACGTTTCCGTCTACGATAGGCATTACTCCTAGGTTTGCACGTTCAATTCCCTTTCCAATGGCGTTGGTATTGCTTGCGTCAAAGGGGGTTACCAGCAATTGTCTGGATTCAGGGGCTGTCACCGAGGCTATGTCTTTAAGGCGCATTGAACTGCCATAAACTTCCACCGTGACTCCATCTAACATGCCTGTATTGGCACGACCTGTACGGATACTTTGAAGCTCTTGTTTAAGATGTTCCAGGGCTGTTATCATTTTGGCTTTCGTTTGATCAGAAATACTCATAAAAAAAATTCTCCTTTATAAATTAGTCAGTCTTCATTCACCATTTACCAAAGTCCCTTGGGCTTGAAGAGAGGATAGATCCGAGGCTTTTCCTTCTTTTAGCAACTGCATATTGAAAACCATAATCGGAATATGATTGCTGCGGCATAAGGCTACGGCCGTAGCATCCATCACTTCAAGTTTTTCTGCAAGCATTTGGGAATAGCTTATGGTGCTGTATTTGCGCGCATCCGGGTGTTTCATAGGATCTTTGTTATAGATCCCATCAACTTTGGTCGCTTTTAATAAAATATCGGCCTGGATTTCGCTGGCTCGCATGGCTGCAGCTGTATCGGTGGTAAAATATGGATTTCCTGTGCCCCCGACAAAGATAAGGGTTTCTCCTGAAGCCAGGTATTGCATGGCATTACGCCAAGCATAGGTTTCGGCAACGCGGGGACATTCCAGTGCCGTCAAAACGCGAGATGGGCAATTTAATCCTTCCAGAGCCTGTTGCAAAGCCATTCCATTGAGAATAGTAGCCAGCATGCCCATTTGATCAGCTGGCGTCCGTTGCATACCCATTGCCTGCAAATTGATGCCTCGGAAAATATTTCCGCCGCCCATGACGAGTCCGATTTCAAATCCTGCGCTTTTAAGGGTTTTTATGGCTTGTGCGAGGGTTTTACAGGCTTCAGGATTGATGCCAAAGGGTTGTCCTTCCATGAGCATTTCACCGGAAAGCTTGAGCAAGATCCGTCGAAATTTTGAGGGTGAAGTAAGGTGCTGCATGAAAAAATCCCTATTAAGTAAAAGGAAATCTAGCTGATTGGCGGTTAGCTTGTCAACGCGAGTTTTTGCAGTTAGAGTATTTCTAAAGAGAGAAGTCGTTTGGAGAACCCAAACGACTTCACTGTTTCCTTGATTAGGTGTCTTCACATACATGTATAGTTACATGACTAGCCTTTGGACTGCTAGGCTCATCGGATATAAGCTGGCGCGGAATACGCAATCTCTCTGCATTTATTTGAAAAATAAAATTCGAAAGAGGGGTAACGATAGCTTTAACTGTTTCGTCGTGAATGCCTGCGGTATTCAGCCATTGTAGCAAGTTATTCCAATTAGCCTCTTTTGCTATTTTAAGACATCTTTCTGTAAGGGTATTACGCTCGTTTTCATCTGTTGTATTCCATGTTGATTCTAGATGTTTAACAAGCGCGTGATGCCCTTCTTTGAAAGAATCAGTGGCGGCCAGTCTAATTCCACTTCCCAGAATAAGGCTTCCGTTAAAATTTTGAACTCCAAAATCACCGGAAAAAACATATGTTCTTACTCCTGCATAATAGAGGGTTGCCAAACCTGCAATAATAGTTAAAGCTACTGAATTAGTAAGTCCTGCAGCAAGTGTCAAGGACGGGGCTATGATACCAAGTCCAAAAAGGTTCGTATGAAAGTCTTTGGTAGCTTGTCTAGTTACTCTATGGAACTCTTGTGTAATTGGGACTTTATATTTCTTAGCATCTTCAACTTTTGCTTTGCATGATTTGAAACAGCAAAAATAGCCTCCGCAAGCATCTTTGGCTATCTGCCTCCAGTTATTTGCTATGTAGGTGCCTAGATTCCAGAAGTTGTTATTATACAAGGGTTTCCAAGATCGATTGTTTTCGAATTCAGATATAGGGGTTAGATCTCCTAAATGCTCTATAATTTGAGAACTTCGTAATTGTATATCTCTATCATTACTCTCTTTTTTTTCAATAGCTTCGTAAGGGGCTATATATGGAGCAATAAAAGGAGGTTGAAATGTTACATTATGCATAAGTAAATCCTATTAATATTGTTAAAATGAAAATGTCATCAAGATGTTATATAAAAACTCGATAACTAAAAATTTTAGATTAACAATAATAGGGCGGAGGATAGTGCTGCGAAGAGAGAAAGACAAGTTTTATGAAATCATTGAAACTACTCTTTTGTTTTTCAAAAGGCTTTGTATAGACAATGAGTTTTTGGTCTGAAAGGAGTGGTAATTGCTTTATTTTCAGGAAAAATGATTTTGAAGCAATTAAGAGATTGATTTTAGAAATGGTTGGATTAAGGACAATAGAAACTTTTAGCTGTGGAGATTCGGATGATAGTACGGTTTTGTATGCATCATCGGTTGAGTTATTCCATTCGATTGAATGTTGAGAAGAGGCTACTTCTTCTTGAACAAATGTGAAAAAAACAAAAAATGAAAAAATAGCAAGTAAAGCAAACCTTGAGGAAAAGGTTGTTTTTTTTGTAATCAAAGTCGAAAGTTTATTTATAAAACTATTCATGTTAATTTTTACACAATTTGGTTTGCTTTTATCGTAAAGTTTATTATTCTTTTAATGCAAGAAGATTATTATTTTTTATTAAAAATTTTAAGGAGTATTCATGCTTATAATCTCTGATACCCAAATGCCGCCTTGTTTGCAGGCACAAACAGGAACTGAATATCAAACCATATTAAAAAATTTAACTTGGCGGGGTTTTAGTTTAATTTCAGAGCAAAAAGGGGTGCTTGTACGCAATTCTGCGCTATATGCTGTTATTCAAAAAATTAAAACTTTGTTGTTCACTTGTTTCACCAATGACACCACCAAAACGCCTTTGGTGCAAGAGTCGGTTAAAAAATTTGTTTCCATCGGTTTACAAAAACTGTGGCTTTCTCACATTGATGAAGATGTTAAAAAATTGGAGCACTGTTTTGGTGTAAGTGTTAATGAAGCTGAGATATTACGAAACTGGGCTGTAAAGTATTCAAAAGAAGAGGTTGATGGAGTTAGTGTCTTTGAGGCCCGTATTTATGCTCTAAGATGTTATGAAGGTGCCGTTAAAAATGGGTACAAGCTGACTTTGGAAGATAGTGAAATTATAAAAGCCAATGCCAATAAGGTTTGTAATTCAAAATGGCAATATGCACGCTGGTGCCAACTAGCAGTAAATAATAATGATCCCGAAGCTATGTTCAATTTGGGAGATCAATATACCAATGTAGGGTATGTTGAGGAAGGTTTAACATGGATGAGGAAAGCTGCAAATTTAGGACATGTTAATACGATGGTTGAATTAGCTGATTATCAAATGAGCAATAGACACGACATTCCGGCCTTGCCGGATGTGGAAGGTCCCGTTAAGTGGTATATAAAGGCCGCTTGCTCCGGAGATGTAGATGCCATGCGTAGATTAGTTGAAATCTATGAAAGTGATGAGCTTAATCATTCTTTAGTACCTCAAATAAGAAAAACATTTGCGGATTTTTGGACGTGTAAAATAGAAGAGCATACCTTTACCATGCCGTGAAACAATTGCAGTTAAATTTGGAGTGAGGTGACTTGTCACCGCTCTATAGTAGATTTCTAGACTTGTTAAACCTCGAAGAGGCGGCTTGTGTCTCTCCCCGGGTGTAGCACCGAAGGTGAAAATCCGGGAAAACCCGTTTACAAGACAGTTTAAGGCTAAAAAAAACATTCATCTTGTATTAAAATACATTTTCTTTCGATTTCCCCCGGATTTTCACCTTCGGTGCTACATCCGGGGTGAGACACTAGCCGCCTCTTCGAGGCTGACTATTTAATTTGACTTAATCCACGATTTGCACCTTCGGCGCTACATCATGGGCTTTACACAAGTCACCTCTTCGAGGTTTAGCAAGCGACCTTAACAGCCTATAAACTATAGTGAAGTGACTTGTCACCGCTTTTCCGGCTATTGACTATTGACTACTGATCGCTAGTACTAAGCTATATTTTCGATTCTAATTAATTTACTGTTTGAGCGGCTTTTTCCAAACGTTCTTTGAGTGTCAACCAAAGGCCTTCAGATGGGAAATTCATGTCTACCAGGGCCTCTTTGATTCCTTCTTGATCTAGCCTTCTTAATATTGCATACAGGCGCTGCATCGGGAGTTTTGAATCAGTGGTTGTACCTAATGAAATGAGCTGACATCCTTCCGGATAATTGTGATCTTCAAAGCCAATCACGGTCTTATGATCGATTTTGGAAAATTTTTTGGTTAATGTTAGGTGAGCTTGCGGAGCATAATGACGATATAGTTGCCCAGGGCAAAGAGGTTTATTTTCATTTTTTTTGTCCATTTTGACAACTTTTGGTCGATAAGCTAATACAGTTTCAAAGGCATCAGGTGCCAAGGCTCCTAATCGGATAATACACCATTCTTCTTGCTGATAAATGAGGATGGTTGATTCTACACCTCTTTTACAGCTGTTTCCATTAACGACAGGAAAATGATTTCCGAAGTCTGTTTCGACATGTTCAGCACATGTTGCTGAAGGTTTTCCTGAAAGGTTTGCCGATGGCATTACTAGAGGACCTGTCTTAGCAATAATCGCTTGTGTTAAAGTGTGTTGTGGTACTCGAAAAGCGGCTGTTGGCAAGCCGGCACGTACCATTTCAGGGATTTTTTCTGTTTTAATCGGCAGCACAAGAGTCATCGGACCAGGCCAAAAAGCTTTGGCTAATGTATGGTAGCTTTCGGGTAACGAATTCGCGTAATTTTCGATTTGGTTGGCATGGGAGAGATGGATAATAAGGGGGTTATCGGCTGGCCTGCCTTTGAGGGAGAAAATTTCGGTAATGGCATGTGGAAAGTTTAATGCCGCAGCTAAACCATAAACTGTTTCAGTTGGTATGGCGACAACATTGCCTGCAAGTATGAGTTTGATAGCTTCTTCAGGGGTTACATGCATGATTATCGGAGAACTTTAACGACTTTCTGCAGGGCTGACAAAAAACAATCAATATCGTTTTTATTATTATAGAAAGCGAATGAGGCGCGTGCTGTCGCTGAGACTCCAAAATGACGCATTGTGGGTTGGGCGCAATGATGTCCGGTGCGGATAGCCACTCCATGCAGATCAAGCATCGTTCCTATGTCCAATGGATGGATGCCTTCGATAACAAAACTGATGATGCCACTCTTCTTGGCTGCAGTACCTATGATGCGCAGGCCATCGATGGTTTCAAGGGCCTCTGTCGCGTGGATCAATAATTCATGTTCCCATCGTTCAATATGATCTAATCCGATAGCCTTTACATAATCAATGGCAGCACCTAAAGCGATCACTTCAGCAATCATGGGCGTTCCGGCTTCAAACTTTATCGGCAAAACATTGTAGGTCGTTTTAGGGAAAGTCACACTTTCAATCATGTCGCCGCCACCCTGATAGGGAGGCATCGTTTCCAATAGAGCTTCTTTGCCATACAGGATGCCTATGCCTGTAGGACCAAATATTTTGTGGCCGGAACAGACGTAGAAATCGGCGTCGAGATCCTGGACATCGACAGGCATATGTGGTGCACTTTGTGCACCGTCGACTAACAATTTTGCACCAGCACGGTGAGCAAGTGCGGCAATTTCCTTGATGGGATTGACGGTACCTAATGAATTGGCAACATGAGCTACTGCTACGATTTTGGTTTTATCGGAAAGATGTTTTGCAAAGTCATCTAAGCTGATTTCCCCACGGTCATTCATCGGGACAACTTTTAAAACAGCTTGGCGATCTTCGCATAACAATTGCCAAGGAACAATGTTGGAGTGGTGCTCCATTTCAGTGATTAATACTTCATCGCCTGGGTGTATGAAAGCTTTGCCAAAGGAATATGCTATCATGTTGATTGATTCGGTGGTGCCGCGCGTAAAGATGATTTCATGAGATTTTGCGGCATTAAAAAATTCAGCAATTTTTTGCCGGGTTTCTTGATAGGCTTGGGTCGCGTAGACAGAAAGCTCGTATACAGCCCGATGAACTGTACCGTAATGATTGGTGTAAAAATCTGTAATGGTGTCTATGACTACTTGGGGCTTTTGGGCTGTAGCGGCTGAATCAAGATAAATCAAGGGTTTGCCGTGCATGCTTTTCTCAAGCATGGGAAAGTCCTGACGCAGCTTTGCAAAATCGGGCGCTTTGTTTGCAGTGTTCATTAATTACCTCTTAAGTCAAATAACCATGAGCGAGGTCGCAAAGTTTTGTATGCACTGAAGGAATTTGAATTAAATCAATAACTTCCTGGCAGAAGCCATAGACAAGAATGTTTTTGGCTGCGGCTTCGCTAAATCCGCGCGTTTTCATATAGAAAATTTGTTCCTTATCAAGCTGTCCAACAGTTGCACCATGAGAAGCTTTTACGTCATCAGCAAAAATTTCAAGGTTTGGTTTGCTATCAGCATTGGCGCGATCGCTGAGAAGAATGTTGTTGTTAAGCTGAAAAGCTTCTGTTTTTTGAGCTGCCTGTCGGACGAGAATTTTTCCTTCAAAACTAGAGCGGCTAAAATCGTTCAAAACACCCTTGAATAATTGCATGGAACGGCAGTTAGGCGCTTGATGATCGATAAGAATATGTACATGTGCCTCATTCTTATCTTGAAGCATCCATACGCCATTTAATTGAGTTTCTGCGTTTTCGCCGGTAAGCGTCACTCGATAATCATGCCGTACTGCGGCGGCTCCATCAGTGACTGCAAAGGTTTTGAACGTGCTATTGCGTTTCAATGTGGTGCGCAAGGCATCGAAATGCCAGATATTTTCTCCACTTCCACAGGCTTCTTGGGTATATCGAACGTGCGCATCATCTTCGATGGCTATATCAGAGAGCATATTGATGGCGTAGTTTTCCCCGGAAAGAACTGCTTGCGTGGAAACAAGTGCCAATTGGGATTGCGCCCCGACAAATACCTGCAATCTGGGCATGATGAACATCGATGCCGATTGGGTATCTATCACATTTAATATCTGAATAGGAGCTTCGATAATCGTCTTTGGGGGTAAGTATAAAAATAATCCATCCTGATGCAATGCTGTATTGATAGCCGCAAATGAATCGGTCTCTTCTTTCAAACTTTTTGCCCAATGATTATTGAGAAAGCTGCCGTAAGTGCGCATGGCTTCAAAAAGGGATGATACAACGGCTCGTTGAGTTATGCCTTCGGTTCTTGAAAGTGCTGGCGTGAAATGCCCGTTAACAAAAACTAAAACTGATTGTTTACATTCAGGTAAGATATGGGGAATGATCTGATCTGCTGAGACTTCTGTAGGTGATGCAGGGACGTAATTGCGGGCATATAAATTACGTAAGCGTAAGTAACGGTAGACTTCTGTTTTCCGGGTGGGGAGTCCGATTTCTAAAAAATGATCCCAAGCCTTTGAACGTAGCTTTTGCAACACATCTGTTTGATTGAGTTGTCCATACAGGTTAGAAAGAAGCCCCTGAAAATTTCCGTCTTGCTCCGTTCTTAATTCAGTCATCATTCCAAAACCTCTTCCTTAGGACTTGGAGTCAACCAGTCATATCCCTTGGACTCCAATTCCATGGCCATTTCTGGTCCGCCGGACTGCACAATTATACCATCAAGCATGACATGGACAAAAGTAGGCTTTATGTAGTCGAGCAGGCGTTGGTAGTGAGTGATGAGCATCAATCCCATTTCAGAATTCATGATTTGATTTACGCCGGCGGCTACGATGCGCATAGCATCGATATCCAATCCTGAATCTGTTTCATCGAGAATCGCCAAGGTGGGTTCTAACACGGCCATTTGCAAAATTTCATTGCGTTTCTTTTCGCCGCCTGAAAAGCCTTCATTGAGGTTGCGTTCTTTAAATTCCTTTTTGATGTCGACGAGGGCCATTTTTGTATCGAGAAGCTTTTCAAAGTCTTCTACAGACATTTCAACTTGCCCTCTCGCTTTGCGATTGGCATTGTAAGCTGTGCGTAGAAATTGGATATTGCTGACCCCTGGTATTTCTACCGGGTATTGGAAGCTCATAAAAATTCCTAGATGAGCGCGTTCTTCAGGCTCTAGCTCCAGAATGTTTTGACCTTTAAACAGAACTTCGCCGCTAGTTACTTCATAGCTGGGATGTCCCGCAAGAACTTTTGCCAAGGTGGATTTGCCTGCGCCATTTGGACCCATGATAGCGTGGATTTCACCTGCATTGATTTTAAGATTAATGCCCTTAAGAATAGGTTTTCCATCAATATTGGCACATAGATTTTTTATTTCAATCATTGTCTTTTTTTTATCTGACATTGTCTTTCTTTGTTCTATAAAGTTTAGTTTTAGTATTAGCCGACAGAATTTTCTAGTTTTAATGTCAGCAATTTTTGAGCTTCTGCAGCAAATTCTAGCGGTAGCTCCTGAATAACTTCTTTGCAGAAGCCGTTTACAATCATATTCACGGCATTTTCTTGTGAAATTCCGCGAGACATAAAATAAAATAATTGTTCTTCATTCAGCTTGGAGGTAGATGCTTCGTGTTCGACTTGACTAGATGAGTTTCCTACTTCAATATAGGGGAATGTGTTGGCCGAGCACTTATCTCCAACGAGCATCGAATCGCATTGGGTATAGTTTCTTGCCCCAGTGGCTTTAGGAACGACTTTAATTAAACCGCGATAGCTGTTGTGGGAGAAGTCAGCCGCAATCCCTTTAGAGACAACAGTAGAACGGGTGTTTTTTCCTAAGTGGATCATCTTCGTTCCCGTGTCTGCTTGCATTCTGCCATTAGTCAGGGCAACCGAGTAAAACTCGCCGATGGAATTATCGCCTTGCAAAATGCAGCTCGGATACTTCCAGGTAATTGCAGCGCCAACTTCGACCTGGGTCCAGGAAATTTTAGAATTGACCCCTGCGCAGCGTCCTCGCTTAGTAACAAAATTGAAAATCCCGCCTTCACCTGTTTCAGGATTACCAGAATACCAGTTTTGAACTGTGGCATATTTAATTTCAGCATTATCAAGCGCAATGAGTTCAACTACGGCCGCATGGAGCTGATTGTTGTCGTAGGCAGGAGCTGTGCAGCCTTCCAGGTAGCTGACAAATGAACTTTCTTCGGCAATGACCAGTGTGCGTTCAAACTGCCCTGTATTTTTATCATTGATGCGGAAATATGTCGAAACTTCCATAGGGCAGCGAACACCCTTCGGAACATATACAAAAGAACCATCAGTAAAAACCGCTGAATTCAATGTGGCGTAGAAATTATCACCGACTGGCACTACGCTGGCTAAATATTTTTGTATTAATTCAGGATAGAGTCTGACGGCTTCGGAAATGGAGCATAATATCACTCCAGCATCTTCAAGTTTCTTTTTGAATGTCGTTCCGATGGAAACCGAATCAAATACCATATCGACGGCAACATTGCTGAGTCTTTTTTGCTCATCGAGAGGGATGCCCAATCTTTCGAATGTTTTAAGTACTTCTGGATCGACTTCAGAAAGGCTATTCAAGGAAGGTTTTGTTTTGGGAGCAGAATAATAACAAATATTTTGATAGTCAATGGGTTGATGGTTTACATTCGCCCAGACAGGTTCGCTCATTTCCAGCCATTTCTTATATGCTTTCAAGCGAAATTCCAGCATATAAGGAGGTTCATCCTTTTTAGCAGAGATGGCGCGAATAATCTCTTCGTTTAACCCTTTGGGCAACGTATCGGTTTCAACTTGGGTGGTAAAACCGTATTTATAGTCGGTATTCCCTCTGGCAAACATCATCTCTGTCGACATAAGTCCTCTATGAATGTTAATGAGCTGATATCACACATCTCTACTTATATGATAACATAAAACGTTCAAATTATCAGCTAAAAACACAATAAATATAAATAAATAAAGGTAAATTTTACCTTATAATCTATTAAATGTCCAATTTTAAGTTGATGCTGGGTGTAATTCACCGCAATTCGGAGTAAATGTTCACGCAATGACGTCAGCTTAAAAAATTATTATTAAGATGGGCAGGATTGGAAAGATAAATTTGGAGTGCGGTGACTTGTCACCGCTTTTCGTGAGGGCTTGTTGTGCCATTGCGATTAGAGCCTTCTGGAGGGGGCTGTTTAGGATGACGCTTTGGCATCGTTTGCATCCAACCTTTAAGTGCTCGTGCTCCTTCGCCTCCATCCCAACTAGATTTCTCTATCTGTTTAGCCATTAGTCTATCTTTGCTCTCCATGACTTTAATAGCTTCCTGCCCAAATTTCGTCTCATGTAACCTTTTTACTTGTGCTTCTTTTTCTTCAAATGTCGGACCCACAGCCGCTCGTATCAAACTTAACATAGCACGATAGCCATCATGGGTGTCATTAGTATAACCTTTTCGTCCTGGTAGACTAGCGCGGTTCACAACTCTTACCGTATTTGTTTTTATATCAAAGGACAATTTTTTTCCTCTTTCAAACAACTTGTCCCCTTTTTCAAGAGCATCTAATGATTGTGATATACTACCTTCGCAAGTTACTTTGATCATTTTGTGAGATTTCCCCTCCGTTTTCACATATTCCCATCTGTGTACCTTCATTTCAATCGTAGGGTTTTCTCTTAAAAATGCCTCATGTAGAGATCGACCCTTCCCTGTGGATTGAATCGAAGGCAACGCCAAATTTTCAACTCTTCCCTGTTGAGAACTTTTAGCTTCTTTTGCTTCGTTTCCTTGGGTTACCTCAATAAAAGGCTTAATTGAATCGTTAGGACCAACCTCCGGAGCATTGATCGTCATAACAACCCCCTTACTGTTTCATATAAAAAAACAAAAAAATTAGCCCAAAAAAATCTAGTTAGATTTTCGTTAGATCCTCTGACTCATTTCGTCTGATGAAATAAGTTTTGTTGCTTAATTTTATTATATTAAATTAAGTTTTATTAGTAAAGTTAATGACTTATTTTTTTTATTTGATATTATACTTGATTCTATTAATTTATAAAGTAGAGGGTAATATTTTATTTTTGACGAGGTTTGGATCCCATTCTGAACTTTTTTAAAATACTTCCTATTATTCTGCGGACTTTAATGCTTGTTCGTAAGGTTCGATGCGCAATACATCGATATCATAAGTGACAGAGTTGAGAGTTCCATAATAAATTGTTTCATCAATGAATGAGACATAGGCGATATTACCCATTACTGGATAGACAAAACCGCATTGAGAAGGTTGGACGAATCGAATGCGCATAGAAATTTGTTTTAGCGTGATCGGAAACGTAGCAAAATGACACCGTAATTTCCGTTGTTTATTAATTGCATCCACAAATCTCCCAGTTAACTGGACGATAAACTTTCGGGCAGAAGGAATATCCATAGACCATGTGGCTTCAAATTCTAGCGTAAGGCTGGATGTGCGGCCCTTTTCTTTTTCGCTTTCTTTTCCACTTTTGCTCACAAGTTTAATTTGAGGATTGTTCGTATTATCAAAGTAGCAGTCGAGAAATTGCTCAACAGCTCTTGGTAAATGAAAACACGAGATTTCATATGAAGTTTCAATCTGGTTCGAATATGAATCTGCCATCTCGCATGATGTGCCCATTAATTCAGATGGGATGTCGATCACTTCCACCTTAGTTTCGACTGTCGCTGATGAACAGTTGACTGTTTCAGCTAAAAGCCAGCATGGTATGACTAAAAGACATGTAAATAATTTTATTATTATTGTTTTCATGAAGATATTCCTGTTTCCCCTATGTTTAATCACAAGAGAGCCATTTCTTCAATGACTTTTTGCTGTGTAATAATTTTATTCGCCTATATAGTGGAATTTTATATATTTGGCAGGGGTACATGAAAATCTATTTTTTATTAATGATGATAACTGTTTTGCCATTTGCTTATAGCAACGAAAAGAGCCTGCCTCCCTTTGAAAAAATTTATGTAACACCTTACGAAATCTATACTACACCTTTTGGCTCTTACTACCGAAATCCTTCGGGTGAAAGTGAAATGGTAAGTTGCATTTCAAATGATTCAGAGGGAACTTATGTCATTATAATTAATCGCCAATGCCCCAATTGTGGTCGCTGTTATCATGGTGATACACCTGAAAAGGGCTATTGCTGCCCTTTGAATGAAAAATATGATGTTCCTTTCACTTGGGGCCCTTCTTATAAATAATTCTAGCTAATTTCTCTAATCGATAGGAATCGCCATGTTTACAGGCATTATACGTGGAATGCATTCAGTGCATGAAGTTAATCCGACACCAGGTGGACTGCGTTTCAGTCTTAATTTAGATGATGTTTCCTCATTGGGATTGCAGCAAGGAGCCAGTATTGCGATCGATGGCGTCTGTCTTACTGTTGTTGATTTCACCAAAAAGTTAGTCTGGTTTGATGTTATCCGAGAAACGCTTACACGCACGACTTTAAAATTTCTTCAAAATGAGGCACTTGTCAACGTCGAACGCTCCGCTAAAATCGGGGATGAAATCGGCGGTCACTTGCTTTCAGGGCATATATTTGGTACCGCAACCATCCATTCCATTGATCGTTCCAATAATAATCATGTGGTCAGTCTAAAATGCCCTTCAGCATGGACCAAATATCTTTTGCCGAAAGGGTATGTAGCTTTGAATGGAGCTAGCCTTACAATTGTAGACGTCGATCAATCAGAAGGGGTATTTACAGTCCACTTAATCCCTGAAACGTTACAAAGAACGACATTTGGAATTAAAAAAGCAGGGGACTTAGTCAATGTAGAATTAGACTCACAGACCCAGGCTATCGTAGATACAATTGAAAGAATTTACGCAAGCAAATCCACTAGCTGATGGTTAGGGTTTTGCTTGATGGCGTATTGCTTTTCCCATTGTTCGGCAAAGAGGACCATTGGACGATCCGATCGATCGCGTACGATCATGGCATTAGATGTTTTCTGAAAAGTGGCTCTATCGCCAATTAACCAAGCGCTGCAATGATAAGGCAGATTATTTACTACAGTTTCCACTCCATATTCATCTTTTAAACGATATTGCATCACTTCAAATTGCAATTGACCAACAGCTGCGAATATGAGATCCCCACTTAGATCAAAAGGCCGCAAAATCTGGATAGCACCCTCTTCAGTAAGTTGAAGAACTCCTTTATCGAAAGCTTTGCGTTTACCGATATCCTTTGGAATGACGCGGGCAAACATTTCGGGCTGAAATTGAGGCAAGGGCTTAAAATTAAATCCTCCTGTTAAGGAAATTGTATCGCCAACGGAAAAGACTCCTGGATTAATAACGCCGACGATATCACCAGCGTAGGCAATATCTAAAGTTGTGCGTTCTCCGGCCACCATGCCATGTGGACGAGATAGGCGCACTTCTCGACCCAGACGATGATGTTTTACAACAATATCCCTTTCAAATTTGCCGGAGCAGACTTTTAGGAAAGCCATGCTATCCCGATGACGTTTGTCCATATTGGCTTGAATTTTGAAAACATAAGCGCTGAAGCCACTAGTGACAGGATCGATTAAAATTTCATCATCGGTTTTAATATTATTTGCTATGCGGTATTGTGGACAAGGAGCTAGATGAATAAATGCATCAAAAAAAGGTTCGACGCCGAAATTTGTTAAGGCGGAAGCAAAAAAGACCGGCGTAATTTCTCCAGCTAGAAAGTCCTTTTCGTTAAACGGATTGCCAGCAGATTCTAACAGTTCCAATTCCTGTTTTAGATTTTCCAGTTCGTCAGGACCTATTAAAGCCAGCATTTCAGGGCTATTTAAGGGATAGTGGGAGACATCCGCCTTTTGAGCACCGCCTATAGAAGTCTTATTGAAAATCAGGCATTGACGTGAAGGAATATCGTAAACCCCGACAAAACCCCGACCTGTTCCGATTGGCCAATTGATGGCGCTTGAATGAATCTGTAGTACTTCCTCGACCTCATTCATTAAATCCAGAGGATCTCTTCCTGGCATATCCATTTTATTGATGAAGGTGAGCACTGGAATTTTTCTTAGACGACAGACATCGAATAACTTTCTCGTTTGCTTTTCAACACCTTTGGCAGCATCGATCACCATAATGGCACAATCGGCAGCAGTTAGAGTTCTATAAGTATCTTCAGAAAAATCTTCGTGGCCGGGGGTATCTAGAACATTGATGATAGTGTCTTTGTAAATAAACTGCATGGCAGAGGCTGTGATAGAAATCCCTCTTTCTTGTTCCATGGCCATCCAGTCTGAAGTAGCAGCTTTACGACCTTTTCTGCCTCTCACCATACCGGCAGTATGCAACATACCGGAATAGAGCAGGAGTTTTTCAGTTAAAGTCGTTTTGCCCGCATCGGGATGGCTAATGATAGCAAACGTACGACGTTTGGAAATTTGATCCTGTAATTGTTGATCGGCTGGAGAACTGTTCATACTAAATCTCTTAAAATTCATCAGTTAAAATATTTATAAGCCGCGCTAAGCGTTTGGAGTGTGCAGCCCCTGCTGAGCTTTACCAATTAATGTAGCTTAGGCATTAGCCTGAGATCGTAACGAAGGAACACCAAATGAATTTAGCTAACGATCTCAGGTTAAAGCCTAAGCTACATTAATTGGTAAAGCTCAGCAGGGGCTGCACACTCCAAATGCTTCGCGTAGCTTGAGGAGTATTTTAGCTGATGTAACTATATAAATAAACCCTTAATCTTGGCTTGCAAAATGGCATAGGTCAAAAAAGGATCTCTCAACTTCACAACGCGCGTACATCCATTTAGCGACACATGCATTTGCCCCTGCTTTAACCCTTCATATATTTCATCTAAGGATAATGCAATAACCCCTTCAATGGCTTCAGAGTCTTCAAGTTGTGCAGCTTCGTGACGGACGATCTTGGCAAAATAAATAGGGCACACTCCACTGGATAAACCGGAATCAGTGGCAATTTCACCAAGGAAGATGAGATCATCCACGACGATGCCTGTCTCTTCTTTTACCTCTCGGCGTGCTGCATCAACATAAGATTCTCCTGGGGCACAGCCTCCGCGAGGAAGTTCTAATTCCCAAGAACGGGTAGCATGGCGATAATTGCAATTTAAGAAAATGCGTTGATCTTCTGAAACGCACATGACGGCAGCGCCGGTAGTTCCTTGCAGTGATTGAGTCCAAATAATTCGACCATAAACTCCATAATTTCCATTAGGAAATCTTACGGCATCGTTTAGCCAAATCCAATAATTATCTTGGACGATGATTCCAACGGTACGGCCAGTTTTGGTTTGAGCTTGAGCTATGCCATCGAGATCTGTGATGATTTCGATTTCTCCATCTTGCCATTTTCCAATAGGACCAGCAGTTTCGGGGAATGAATCGAGTAGATTAAAATAAGAGTCTAATGAAGACTCTGTAGTATGAGCATCAGCTAGGTTTAATTGTAGGCAAATAAGAAGCAGAAGGAAACGAATCATCATGAATTACTCCTGTGGAATGGACAGTATATCAAGAAGGGTAAATGAGAAGCAATGAACATGATAATCTGTTAATTTTTGAGAAGAGAGTTCATTGTAATAAATAGTTGCATGCAATATTGTACATGAAATAAGCCTAAATAGCTCAGTTGGTAGAGCAGCGCATTCGTAACGCGCAGGTCGCAGGTTCGATTCCTGTTTTAGGCAATTAAGGGAGCTCTACTCCATTAACGTAAGCTTTGCCTACATTAGAAAAGTCTAAAAATGTCAGAATGTCAGGCCTGATCCCTATCAGGACCCTATCACTGCTGTCAGTCGCTGGTTTTCATGATTGTTGGCGGGGAAGCGCCCCCATTAATTAGCTATTGTTGTTTTATTTACCGACCAACCGGGAATGCATCAGAATCGGTATATCAATATGGTACGTATATTAGACCTACGACTATCTCGACTTCAACACTTTCATTTACTTCTAAGTTAGTGGCTTCGTAGATATGCCATACATAAAATGCCCTAAGCAACTTACCATTCTCATCTTTCCAAACATCATATAAACCCTTCTGATGTTGAGAACTAAATTTCATAGAAATATGATCACCTTTTTTCCACGTAGCCCCACCTATCAGCATTTGATTCAGTCCTTTCACTTTGAAAGAAGTAGTTGCATAAGGTAATCCTCCTTCCGAAAGATAGGCATCATCGACCGCGGGGTTGTACACTGCAATGTTGATTGTAGTATCGACATCTTCTTGTGATAACCAAAGAGGGGTCTCCAATGGAATAAGGTTATAAAAAACCGGTAGAGGTTTATTTTTTGGCCAAGGAGGTGTAGCCATCAAAGATTTTATATCCAAAAAACAAAATAAAGCACTGAATAACAAAACTAACCGAACAAAAAAATAAACTTTTTGATGCATTACCGACTCCTGTTTATTAATAGCTTCGTTTTTTTGCAACTGCTTATAAAAGTTGAGGTAAGTTGCACGCTGCGAGGTTCGCCGCTTTTAAATGATTATAGCAAATGAGAATAAAGATTTTATAAAGAAAACTTTAAAATTTGTCATATCATGGGGGCAGGCCTGCAAATCTGCAAGAAATTGAATAGTACATACAGTTCACTGAAGAAAACGATACTCAGGTAGCATATGAGATGGGAGATCGAGCGCTTTATCTCCAATAAATGTGATTAAGTTGAAGTCTTTTTCTTCTTCATGAAACTCCTTAATCCTTTCATCGTCTTTATTCAGGCAAGCCAGTCTTTGGTTTCCAGCGATAGTAAAATGAAAATCGCGTAATTCCGCGTAATTCCGCGCAATTATCGCGCAATTATTGTCACAAAAAACCACTCAGCTACTGTACTTGATTTATGTAACGCGATGTCACGAAAAAGTCTATAAGCTATCTCAATTAAGCTATTTTTCTGGGGAAATACGTTCTTGTTTTGGCCAAATTTATGTAACGCCATGTAACGGTATCAATCAAACAAATAGTGGAGCAAGTTTGGATCAACAACGGAGCAAGTTTAATGCAGCCAGTTAATGAAACTAGCCTCTAAGTATAAGCAACTTCACGGTGCAATGGCAGTGCAACGAGTTATTCACTGGTAAACATCCACAAGTTCGAAATCCCAGGACATGGGGCAGGGGCTTCCTATGTCTGCCAAGGTAAGATGCAATGAGTAAACCAATCGTAACAGTGAGCAATTTTGAAGCAATTATGAAAATAATTGACCAAATAATTGACCAAATAATTGACCGCGAGCAATTTTAGAGCAATTTTTTTGACTTATAAGATATGTTGTTGTTTAGCTTGTACACGAGCTTCTCATGAGAATTTATTATTGAGTTTTAATTAGAATTGCAATTTGCTAATATGTTCGGTTAAGACCAATATTAAAAAATTATTCAATAATAAAAAGTTGTTTTTTCATTATTTTATAGATCAGATTTTGTATAAAAAACAAATTCGAGTTAAAAATAAGCTAAAAAAACAGAAACGCTCACTGAATAAGTGAAATAATTATATGTCGCAGGATATTTAAGATTTTAAGAGAAAATTATGATGTTTTATTTGACTAGTTTGCTTTGCTGCCTCTTAACGATTTCTGGATTTGCAGGAGAAAAAGAACCTCAAGAAGAATTGGTTCTTTCGACTCCAGATCAGCTGGCCACTCTAACAAGTGAACCCAACTATCTTATTGGTGGCCTAATTAGTCCCATCAGCGGACATCCCTCCTTACGGCAAACAGATCTCATTGCCAAAGGTGCTCAGAACATAGTGCTGGCACGTGTCTATATCCCTCCTTACATGCCTGAAGCTTTTCCAAGGCACAAGCAAAACCAACAAGAATATGACAAAAAGTATCTATATACTCATCTGGTCAACCATTACAGAGGATGGCAATTCTTTCCTCATCTAAGACTCGAATTCAAACGAAAGACTATGGAAGTACGCCTTAGTGAACCAAATGGAGCGACTTTTGATTTTCGGATATCTGGGTCTAAGACAGTCTTAGCATCGCCTCCTTATGCTATCAGCAATGTTGCTGGAGATGAACCCAGGGGGATATACGACCCACGTAACATTCGAATCTCTTATGAGGATAATGGCAACAAAATTATTGTCTATGCTACTGACGGTGCCACTCGATTTTACAACCAAGCCGGGCTTACAATTAAAAAATCATTACTCTATCACCTTCAAAAAGAAATTCTTCCTAACGGGAAAGTCATCAAATATCATTATAACGAAAAAAGACAGCTTACTCGTGTTGAAAGCATGGATCCTCTAGAACGCCATGTATATGCTTCTTTAAACATTTCGGGCTCTCCAATTAAAGGCTTTTATCACTTTACTTCTTCTTCTGGAATGACTGTTGACTATGGTTATCAAACAAGACCCCTACACTATAAGATTAAAGAGAAAATTGATGGAAGCACTTATACAGAAGAGTCTAATGCAGTCTATCCATCTATCCTGAGTTCGGTGAGCAGTCCTTATTATCGCCATGAAACACTTGGTTATAATGAACGCTTCCTCTTAAATGCCTATTCAGGAAAAAATCACATATTTAATTCTCATCATTCATCTTTTGGAAACGAACCTCATTATAGAGTTGATAAATTGTCGATTCCTGTGGGTCAAAATGATTCTTTGCAGTCTGTTTACGAACTGAATTACTATCCAATAGTTGAAGGAAAAAAGGAAGGTTCGACTATCGTTAAAAACAGTGATGGAACTGCAACGGTCTATCATTTTTCGAAAGATTTTTTACTCACATCTATCCAGTACTATGGGGCAGATGGCAGTCTAAAGAAAGAAAAGAAACTATTCTGGAATGAAAATAATTGGCTGAAATCCGTCGAAATGCAGGATGGCCACAAGAATCTATTTTATAAAAAATCATATGAATTTGATGGATTTGGAAATCCAGTTTTAGAAGTCTTTACAGGGGATTTAACGGGCAGCGGAACTCAAGAAAGTTATACGATTCGAAAAGAATTTTCTCAAGATGGACGTAATTTATTAGTTCGAGAAGAATTCGAAAACGGAAAAGTCATTTGTTTGTCTTATCTCCCTAATACGAATCTGGTCATAGCCAAGCTTACAAAGAATGGCAATGTCGTACTGCTTCGAGAGTTTTCGAAATATGATGATTGTCATAACCTCATCCAAACAATTTCTGACGATGGGATAGGGACAAGTTCAAATGATTTATCCGGATTAACTCAAAGAACGATAGTAAATTATCTTTTGCGTCAACAAACTCCGTTTCTACATATGCCAGAATGGATAGAAGAGAAATATCTCGAAGAGGGACAAGAGAAGTTATTAAAACGCAAGCATCTCACTTATGATCAGCATGGGAACGTCGCCCAGGAAGATATTTATGATGCCAATAATCAATTGGCTTACACAATTTATAGAGAGTATAATGAAAGAAGAGATCTAATCTCTGAAACCAATTCTCTTGGACAAAAGGCTGCTTATAGTTACGACCATCGAGGAAATCTGAATGCGGAGACTAATTTTTCCGGCAGGTTGCAAAAAACAATACATTATGATGGTCAAAGACGCCTGCGCAAGAAAAAAGTCACCGGAGATGACGGCGCTATCCACGAGTCCATATTTGAATACGACTTTCACGATCGTCTGATTAAAAAAACAGACCACTTGCAAAATTCCACTTATTATACTTATGATACTCTTATCAGCAAGATAGCTAAAACAGTTTTTCCTTCAGTTGCTTCAATTAACAACCAATCTCTTCCAGTTACAACTTTTGCTACGTACGATCCTTTTGGTCGCGAACTATTACACACTGATGCAAATGGCAATACCACAGCATATCGTTACAATGTTTATGGATCTATTAGCGAAATTACCTATCCGGACGGAGGAAAGGAGCATTTTTTCTATGAGAAGAATGGAACATTGGCATGTCATATAGATCAAGATGGACTGACTATTCGTTATACCCACGATATCTTTGGAAGAACACTTTCCAAAAAAACTATCTCTGCAAAAGGAGAATCTCTTGCTGAAGAAACTTTTACCTATAGCGGCTTTAATCTCCTTGCGGAAACGGATAAGGAAGGAAATGTAACAAAATATAGCTATGATGGGGCTGGAAGAAAAGTTAAAGAGCAACAATCTTCTCGTATTAACGAATTTAGCTATGATTGTTTAGGCAGGCTTGTAAGCATTTGTAAACATAATGGAGACAATACCCTTTTCATAGCTTACAAGAAGGATCTTGAAGGGCGTCTCTTGGAAGAATCTAAGTCGGATGCCTTTGGAAACCTTCTCTACAAACGGTCATATACATATGATGAAGATGGAAATAAAGCGACCATCATTCGATCCATCAATGGAAAAGAAGCTATCGATATTTTTAAATATGACGCTTTTGGCCGATTGGTCGAGCATCGTGATCCAAACTCTTTTATAACGAAACAATCATATAATGAAAATTATATCAACAAATTGGGACAAAGAGTTCTTCAGACCGCGAAAATAGATCCTTCCAACACCACGACTCTTGAGACTACGGATTCTTTTGACCGTGTTGTCAAAAAAGAAGTCCGAGATCCTCAGGGAATGACACTTTCATGTCGAGAAAAGATCTACGATCCTCACGGCAATCTGACCTACCGAATAGATAGCGTTTATAATAACGATCTATTTAAGAACACCCAAATTATTCATTACACCTATACAAACACGCATCAAATTGAAAGTTTGACTAAGGCGTTTGGGACCAAAGATGCTAGTAGAACATCTTATGCCTATTCTCGATCAGGTAAATTAGAAACTAAAATCATTCCCGATGGTGTAATGCTTTCTTACGACTACCATCCTCTAGGGTTTCTTAGCCGCTTGAGTTCTTCAGATGGAACGATCTTTCACACATTTGAATATGATAAATTGGGGAATCTAAAATCTGCCATTGATAAAAGACAAAATATTTCTATTGAACGTATGATTGATTCTTTTGGAAATGTAACTCAAGAAGTCTTTCCAAACGGCATTGAAATAAATAAAGAGTACGATAATTTCAACCGCATAACTTCACTTGATATCAAAGGCTGTGGTAAAATTTTCTATCATTATGACCCATTATTCCTGCGAGAAGTAGTCCGCTCCTCAAATAGCGGAGAAGTGCTTTATACGCATCGATATGTGGATTACGATTTAGATGGTAATCTTGTTTCTGAAGAATTGATTGGAAATTTAGGACAAGTTCAACACACAATAGATCAAAGAGGACAAAAAACATCTATTGTTTGCTCTTATTTTTCTCAAAATTGTACCTATGACGCGATGGGCAACCTCGTTGAAAATGAGCTTAATAAAAACAACTATCGCTATACTTATGATCATTTATCACAACTCTCTTCAGAAAGAGGCCCTGATCAATCTTCAATCTATATCTATGATTCTCTTTATAACCGCATAAAAAAAGATGATGTTTCATCGGAAATTAATAACTTAAATCAACTCCTGTCTTTTGGAAAAAGCTCTTATGAATATGATCTCAATGGAAATCAGACCATAAAGCAAACATCATCCATAGAGTTTCAATTAACCTACGACCCCCTTAATCAATTGGTGGAAGCAATTTCTGAAGATACGAAAATGACCTTCCTCTATGATCCCTTAGGACGACGATTAAATAAAACAGTCTATACGTCAACTTCATCAGGGTGGGAAAAGACAGAAGATGAAAACTACCTCTATTACAGCCAACATGAAATAGGAGCCTGTGATTCCAAAAATCAGCCTAAAAATTTGAGGATCCTGGGGATTGGGACAGAGAAGCATAGCCCTTCAACAATAGGAATTGAAGTAGATGGGCAAGTGTTTGCCCCTATCCTTGATGTTCAGGGAAATGTTCGCAGATTGATCGATGTTAATTCTGGCACTATTGCAAACAGCTATGAATTTTCGGCATTCGGAGAAGAATTGCAAGAAGCTTCAGATAAAATATCTTTTAATCCTTGGCGTTTTGCCTCAAAGCGATTCGATCCAGAGCTTAGTCTTATTTACTTTGGCAAAAGATATTACGACCCCGAATTTGCTAGATGGCTGACGGCAGATCCAGCCGGATTTGTCGATAGCTCCAACCTTTACCAATACGTTTTCAATAATCCTTTTCGATATAGAGATCCGGATGGTCAGTTTGTATTCGCCATTCCACTCTTGATATGGGGAGCAGAGTTCGCTCTACCATCCCTGTCTGCTATAATCATGCCGATTATTTACACAGCGATCACAGGCACTGTGGTTTATGGAGGATATAAACTTGGTGAGGTGATAAACGAAAAGACTATGCATAAAAATACAGATGTGTATGCTCCAGATAGGCCTCTACCTAGAGATGAAGATGGAGTTCCTATCCCCGATACGGATGCACCTCATACCCAATTGGGAACAAAAAAAGGGAGCAAAGGGAAGTATCCACAAGCACGAGAATTTGATAAGGATGGAAAACCCGTCAAGGATATAGATTTTACTGATCACGGTCGACCGGATAAACATCCAAATCCTCATCAACATCAGCATATAGGAAATGAAACAGGAGGAACACCAGAAAGATCAAAAAAACCAGAATACGTACAAGGCTGGAGGTATTAATGAAAATACAAGGGATTCGGATATCGGATGGTAAAGATAATGTTTTGCGTGTTACACTTTCTGATATTTTAAAAGAAGTTGCGGACGGATCTTCTTTTTATTGGGTTATTTTATTTCTGGATGGAACTCCGAATCCTGGTAAAGGAGTTTTTCTTCAGGAATATGAAAATAAAATTAATAATTCCGAAAATGGATTAACGATTAAATGGGATGAACTTCTCAGTATCTCTAGTAATTTTTTTCAAATGTTTGAAACCATTATTTTAGGATCCAAGGATCCAAAATTATTGAAACGCTATGAGAAAGAAGAAGATATGTATAGGACGTGTGATATCGTAATTGATTTGATTGATTGCGCATTCTGGGAAGTCTATTCTAAGGAACAGAGCTTTATCAATAAGTTAAAGAAGAAGTTTAAAGAAGTCGAATTAATAGAAGTTTCTTAATCGCTTCATGACCGATTCTGGCAGATTTTTACCAAGAAATCTATGAGTGAGTCGAGTAGCCCAAGAGGTGAGATCTTTATGAAGCTAACCCAACTGGAGGAACTTCTCAAAGAGGTGATCCAAAACCACTTGAAAATTGGAAATACTAATGTTTAATCCCAAATACCAAATTTTACTTACGAGAAAATATTTTCCTCAAGATAAGGTTGTTTGTCTTGGAACTCAATTAATTTCAATCGTTAGCTTAATCCAAGCTTTTTTGCCGGGTCACATGTGGTACGGTGCTGATGTTGATGCTGTTGGAAAAGGTGCGAAAAAGTGCAACATTAATAATATTCAATTAAATGTAATCGGCACCGATTTTCAATTTATTGAATATTGCTCTGATATCGAACAATTCATAGGGGGAGTATTTCTGGGTATTAATACCAATTTTGTATCTCAAGATATTCAAGGTATCGAATTAGAAACAGAAGATGAGCCATTTCGTTCTATACCCTGTGAAGGAGTATTAATAGAGATAAGAGCATTTGATACATCTTATTTCGCAATATACTCGGAAGACCTAGATTTAATGGAAAAAACAGCAAAAATATATGATATTGAAATTGATGAGATTAAATCATAATTCGTGTTATCCATTCACGGTGCAATGGCGGTGCACTGACTCACCCATTGAATCAGCAATATCCGATAAAATCCAATAGCATTTTAAGCGAAAACACTCTAACATCTTATCCAAAGCAGCTGGTTAGTATTTGATTGTCTGGGATTCCCCCGCATTCGTAACGCGCAGGTCGCAGGTTCGATTCCTGTTTTAGGCATTTAGGGGGACGTTGTCCCCCTAAAAACCCCCTACCAAAGGATGAAATCCTTTGGAATCCTGTTTGATATGTTTCCTTAACCCTAATCCCGTCCGGTCTAAAAATGTCAGGATGTCAGGCCAGGCACCAATCATGGGTGTGATTTACAACTTATCATAGAAGGTTTTTATGAAAAATCAAACTACAATGATTGCGGACAAATGCTTGTTAGTGATGTCAATAACGGAGAGCTTTTATTGTTTGACAACGGTGTTTATTTGAACCTTCAGGATACTATAAAAGATTCTGGAATAGGTGGTCCGCAGAATTTATTTATAAATAATAATGGAATCATTATCGGGACGTGCAGCATTTGGGGAGAATCGCACGTATTTATGTTGAGACCCGAAAAGAAATAATGGATTAAATATTTTAAATTAGTGGTGATGCTATGAGATTAATAAAAGGATTTGTTTTTTTATTGGTTATCGCTATTTCGTCTTTTACGACTTTGTCAGCCTTTGTGGTGCAACTCCCAGACGATTTTCTTAGGTTTGCTTATGATTCTAACGAACCTGCGAAGAGGATTGTAACTATCATAGATATGATTGAAAAATGCAATAAACCTCATATGTATAGTGATGAAATTCTCATCGCTTCGAAAAATGCGTCACATGTTTTGTCTGTACATCTTGCTATCGAACTTAACCTAGCCTACGATAAAACTTATAGATCTATAAAAGAATTCGAAGAGAAGCTTGTCCTTTATCGAGATTCAGTTTTTTATGAATCAAGACCGGATTATTTAAAGAAAGTTCATTCAAGTGAAATTGACAATTTTGAGAGCCGCATTAAGTCGTTTCATCGTGATTTGTCATTTATTGTGCAGCTGCGGTACATATATTGCCCTCACCTTTCTTTAAATGACTAGATTTAATTTCGAGTTTGTCTATCCCTGTTGCTGCTATGTTTCCCCGAAAAGATTTTGTTGAAAAAACAGATTTGCATCTTATTTATGTTGGTTCCGTTGAACATTGCTCTAGCAATATTATTGCATCAGCGAAGAGGGAAAGTAGTCGCTTTTGGAAGCGTGATGAATGAATTTTAAAATTATAATCAACTAATTCACAGTAACTTAAGAAAAAGTGTCATAATTAAATAATATTGTGGTTTGAAAAAACAACTGAATTCTGTACCATGAAAATAACAAAAGTTAATTTTATGGTAAAAAACAAGTCAGAATTTACATACCATAAAAAAATACCTAAGGTTTTCTCATGCGTTTCATAGGCCGAAAAAAAGAATTAGAAACACTCGAGCGTTTATGTTTGAAAAATTCTTCAAGCTTAGCTGTTATATGGGGTAGGCGAAGAATTGGTAAAAGTAGGCTTATTTCTGAGTTTTTAAAGAAAAAGAAAGCTTGGACTTTTTTAGGCTTACCTCCGACAACTATTATTACCCATCAAGAACAAATTAATCTATTTGTAAGTCAAATGGCACGAAATATTGGTATGCCTGAACTTAAAACAACGGATTGGGGGGAAGTTTTTTGGCACTTAGGGAATCAAGCCGAGAAAGAGCAAGGGTTAGTCATTTTCCTAGATGAAATTTCTTGGATGGGGTCTAAAGATTCAAATTTTTTAGGCCATTTAAAGACAGAATGGGATAGGAGTTTTTCAAAACATCCTAATTTAATATTTATATTGTGTGGTTCGGTTTCAAGTTGGATTGAAAAAAATATTCTCAGCAATACAGGGTTTCTAGGACGAATTTCTATTAAGTTAGAAGTGAAAGAATTATCACTACCCGAGTGTAATGAATTTTGGTCAGTGCAAAATAGGCGTATAAGTGGTTATGAAAAATTGAAAATTTTGGGAATAACAGGGGGGGTGCCAAAATATCTAGAGGAAATTATACCTGGAGAATCCGCTGAAAAAAATATAAGTGAAATATGTTTCACGCCTTCGGGATTACTTTTTAGAGAGTACGATCAAATATTTTCTGATCTGTTTTCTAAAAGGGCTCCTACATTTGATAAAATTATTAAAATATTGGCGGACGGATCTAAGAATTTGACTGAAATTTGTAATGATCTAGAAATGGATAAAAGTAATGTATCAGATTATTTACACGAACTTGTTATAGCTGGATTCGTTTCCGAAGACACAACTTGGAACATTAAAACAAAAAAGTCATCTAACCTAAAAAAGTTTCGTCTTAAAGATAATTATATTCGTTTTTATTTGAATTTTATTCTTCCTAATAGATTTAGGATAGAAAGCGGAATTTTTTTTGATAATTCATTATCAAATCTTGCTGGCTGGGAAATTATACTTGGATTTCAGTTCGAAAATTTGGTTATAAACAATCTTATAAAATTATATGAAGCAATAGGTGTTGATATACATCAAGTCGAACAAGCTGGACCTTTTTTTCAAAAAAAAACAGCAACCAATTCAGGTTGTCAAATAGACTTACTTATACAAACGAAATTTAGTACACTTTATCTGTGTGAAATGAAATTTTATATGTCTGAAGTAAATAAGCAAGTTGTGCATGACGTTCAAACAAAAATAGATCGATTAGCCTATCCTAAGGGGTATTCCATAAGACCCATACTTATTCATGTGAATGGGGTTATGCAGAGTGTGAAGGAAAGTGGTTTTTTTGATAAAATTATCGATTTTAATGATCTACTTCAAAATTAATTAAAAAATATTTGATTCAGAAAATAAATTAAAATGTAAGTTCTCGTGCTTGAAGAAAAAATTTTCACACTTTTGTCACAGCAATTTTCAGAAACGTTCAGTAATGGACAAAAAGCAACAGCAATGCTACCATGTCAACTTGCAAAGGATAAGACTGTTAAGTACTGTTCTTTGCTGTCAGTTTAGAGGTGCGGGGCATTCGTAACGCGGAGGTCGCAGGTTCGACTCCTGTTTTAGGCATTTAAAAAGTACCTCTAATAGTGGTTTGGGAGGTGTTTATTTCAATAGCTTATTTTCGGGATCTATCAAATATTCACAAAATTGTCACAGCAATGTAAAAGTTACATTTTCTTAATAAGATGATAAATTCAGACGAATTACAGCAATAATTTACCTAATCATTTCAAATTCTTTTCAGATATTTATTTTTAAGGCCAAGTTTGAATCTATTGGAATTCTTATTTATTCCTGTTTATTCTTGATTTCAGGTATAAATGAGAATAAATGAGGATAAATGAGAATAAAGAGGAGTAAGTATGGATCCACTTAAAAACCCATTTTTCCCGGAGCGGGTTCACCACCTCCTGAGTTAGTCGGACGAGATTCTATTCTTGAAGAAGCTCGCATTCTTCTTGGCAGAACAAAACGTAAGCGACCAGAAAAGAGTATGTTGCTTACTGGGCTTCGTGGCGTAGGCAAAACTTCGTGGCGTAGGCAAAACAGTGTTGCTAAATGAAATAGAACGTATGGCTATATCAGATAGTTATCGCACGATTTTCATTGAAGCCCATGAAAGCAAAGCTCTAGGTTAGGTGCAGGCCTGCCAATACTTCCCGGTTTGGCAGGAGAGTCAAAGTCTTATGCCGAGCGACTTTTCAACTTTCCTGATATTGGAGCTCTTTCAGAAGCAGATGCTATTAGGGCTTTAAAAGAACTTGCTCAAGTGGAGGGTGTAATTTTTGAACCGCATGCTTTAAAGGAAATATTTCGTTTAACAAAAGGTTTTCCTTATTTTCTTCAAGAGTGGGGATATCAAACTTGGAATAACGCTAAAGGAAGTCCTGTTACATTGGAAACTGTTCAAAAAGCAACATCTTAAGTGTTTATCGAAAAAGAATGGGAAATTCCAAAGAATCATTTGCAAAATGCTCGAACTCTCAAAGAAGAGCTTTTAGCAAAAACGTTTGCTTTGCCTGTTTTGCTTCATGGTGACCTTCACCAAGAGAATATTCTATCTCACGGTGATGATTGGTTGGTGATAGACCCAAAAGGTGTTATTGGCTTTCCAATTAATGAAGTTTGGGCGTGTGTTGAGAAGCCCAGTCATGATCTTAAATTCATTTCAGAATACTTTGATTATTCTTTCTATGACGTCGTCCAATGATATTATGTTCATCTTATTTTAGCTGCATGTTGGCAGGTAGAAGACAACCAAGATTCTGCACATTTTTTGAAGTTAGCACAATCGATTTTGCCTCTACTCAACCAGTAAATTCAATAGATGTTTTTCAAGACAACATGAATTTCAAACTAATAATGTTTAGGAAGTGATCAAAACGGGCTGGACTATTGCGATAATTTGGCACAGGCTGGCATACTTCAAGAATGATAGAAAAACAACCCCTTTCAGACCAACGCATTATTAAGTGCCTAAATATCGATTACGGTATTGAAGTTGCTGAGCTTACGTTTCTCCCCCTTGGAGCAGATATGAATGCGTCAGTATACAAAGCTCAAACGTATGATCAAGCATCTTATTTCGTAAAGCTAAAACGTGGCCATTATCGTGATACCAGCATTGCGATAGTGGATCTATTACATGATGCTGGGATTCAGCATATTATTCCGCTCGTTAAAACAATTCTTGGTCAATCAACTCAGTCGATTGAAGATTTCACCCTCCTTGTCTACCCCTTTATCGAGGGACAGGACGGGTTTAGTCGTAATCTAACGGACAATCAATGGCTCAAACTTGGTAAGGCGTTGAGGCAAGTTCACGAAATTGATGTACCACAATCAATCCAAAATAGAGTTAGAAGAGAAGTCTATTCACCTAAATGGCGTGAGGCCGTTCGGTCGCTCTATATTCATATGGAAGCTGAACCGAGTGGCGACGAAATTGCCATAAAATTATTGAAGTTTATGAAAGAGAAGATGCTAGCAATTCGCCGACTGGTAGATCGCGCTGAACAACTAGGCCACAAGCTGCAAAGCCAATCGCATAAACTCGTGCTGTGCCACTCCGACATTCATGGAGGTAATGTATTGATAGATGAAAGTGATACTATTTACATAGTGGATTGGGATGATCCTATTATGGCACCAAAGGAACGCGATCTCATGTTTATTGGCGGAGGTGTCGCAAATGTTTGGAATAAGCCGTATGAGGAAAAACCTTTTTATCGGGGCTATGGAATGACTGAAGTTAATTCGTCAATCCTAGCCTATTACCGGCATGAACGAATCGTGGAAGATATTGCCCTTTACGGTCATGCATTACTTTTGACAACATCTGGAGGCGAGGACAGGTCAGAGATGTATAAGCAGTTTATATCAATGTTTGAACCCAATGGCGTGGTAGATATAGCATTCAAAACTGACGAGGGCATAGCCATATAGATTCGTAATTATCTCATACGGGTTTTGGGGATTACCAAAGCCCCATTTATCTCAATTTCAATGAGAATTCATGGCACAGAATCTGCCAGATTATTTTTACAGAGACCGTAAAATTCATTACGTGTTTTTCTTGAACTTTTCACACTTTTGTCACAGCAATCCTCTGAAACATACAGTAATGGACAAAAAGCAACAGTAATGTTAAGATACAACTTGCAAAGGATAAGACTGTTAAGTACTGTCCTTTGCTGTCAGTATAGAGGTGAATGGCATTCGTAACGCGCAGGTCGCAGGTTCGACTCCTGTTTTAGGCATTTAGGGAGACAGTCATCCCCCTAACCCCTCTACCAAAGGATGAAATCCTTTGGAATCCTGTTTGATATGTTTCCTTAACCCTAATCCCGTCCGGTCTAAAAATGTCAGGATGTCAGGCCTGGCACCAATCACTTTTTTTATTGTGTTTTTCCAGTTTCCCCATTTTTTTTATTGACGCTTGCTTTGAGCTCACTTACAGCTTGGGACCATTTTTCAGATACTAAATTACCACCATTTACTATTAAATACTTCAATGCAACTGTCGGAAAATTGAAAATAATTTCTAATCGTTTCATTACTTCGCTTCCTAAAATTCTATTTCTTTCCAGAGCATTTATAGTTGCTTGTGAAAATTCAAAAACAGCTGCAAACTCACGAGTCGTTAATCCTAATAATTCTCTAAATTTTATCAAACTGTCGATTGTTATTTTACGTTCGAAAATAGGATAGAAAATAAACGAGGAGGGTCCTTTTCTGCCTATTGTAGATAAAAGGATAAAAGGATCGCGCTCATCAGGATCCACACCCATGAGATGACAATATTCTGAATATGCTGGATTTTGAGTTGATGGAATTCGATCGTCTAGTGAAGGGAAAAGTTTGGGTGAAAAAAACTGTTTTTGCGTTAATGGAAATTCGGGGCCTAAAGGAATAATATTTTTGGCTTTAAAATAGTGTTCATCGTAAGTAAATACAATTTTGTCATTCTGTTTATTCAAAACGCCTACATGAAGTCGAGTTTTACGTTTTTCTAAAAATATATCAACAGCGACGATTTTTAAATTTTCCATAATTCCTCGCTACGGCTTTTGATCAGGCGAAGAATAGCTTTTTGTCTTTTTTCACTTAAAAAACTTCTCTCGATTATACCCTCAAGCTTTTCTAACGAATGCTGTTTACGAAAGCACTCGACAACATTGCTGTAACCTAACCGATTCCATTCTTGAATGTAATCTCTCATTGTAGGTTTGTCAGTTTCTTTGGTATGAATGTTTCCTCTTGGTTGTAAATCTGCTCCTAACATTGATTGTACTTCCAAACCTAATGCTGAAGGATTGTCATAAAAAGGCGCAAGAGACATCCCTTTTGCTGTTTGAATAAAACCTAAATTGCGACCATGGCGATCATGATTGCCAGTTAAACTATCAGCTAAGGTCAAATAAACAAATCTTTCTTGTTCAGTTCTTCTACCTGTTTGTTCGCCAATGATGGCAACAAGGCTTTCACAGTCGTGCCTTAATCCATTTTTAACAAAATGGTAGATATGGACAAGGGAAGATGACGCTATACCTGTCATGAAATTTTTAGTAACAAAACATAGCTTTCCTTCTGGAAAATCAACTAGATAATAATTTGGAATTTCAATGTTAAGACTTTCGTAAATCTGATTGCATAAATATTCAGTAGCGGGAAGTTCTGGGTATTCATTTTGTTGGACTTTTAGAATATAGCTTACACCTTCCATGCATGCGGAATATTTACGATATGCTCCGTGAAAGAAACTAATATTACCTTCTTGGTTTTCTAGTGGGGCTTGTGATTGAGATCTGGATGCAATATCTAAAAATTCTCCTACTTCATTCAGGCAAAACCATTTTTTAAAGCAGGTTTTATGCAAGCCATAGGATGAGTCAACATCTGTGATTTGCTCGTTGCATTTATAACAGGATTTAGCCATGAATTTTCTCCAATTTCTTTTATTGACGCTATAATGTGTCATTATAAATATGACGTAATATTGTGTCAATATAAACATGACATATTATTTTGTCACCTTAAAGCGAATATATAACATATTTGCGGTGCAATGGCGGTGCACTGACCCACCCATTGAACCATCAAGATCTGATAAAATCCAATAGCATTTTAAGGAAAATCTCTCTAACATCTTATCCAAAGCAGCTGGTTAATGCTGGATTGTATGGTATTCCCCCGCATTCGTAACGCGCAGGTCGCAGACTTGACCCCAGTTCGTGCCTGCAATGGTTGAAGTCGAGGATCGTTCTGAATTTTGGCTTACTTTAGAACATCAAATTGCCGAATCTCAGGCTCGATCCCAATCATTTCTTT
>Ga0207123_1028_pt1 | contig 32526 bp, 24 predicted proteins | sample Alteio_BWMinHeat_39_FD_153503 | JGI IMG/M metagenome (GOLD analysis project Ga0207123, IMG submission 153503) | Enriched cells from forest soil in Barre Woods Harvard Forest LTER site, Petersham, Massachusetts, United States -... | ecosystem: Environmental > Terrestrial > Soil > Temperate forest >... | reverse complement strand
ACATGAAAAATATGCCGGCTGCAGCCTTATTTGGAAGTCCACTAATCTTTTTCTTCATATTGTCTGCCATACTCTTTTTAATTCCGACTTCTCTAATGTCGGCAGAATTATCAGCCACCTTTCCAGAAAAAGGTGGAGTGTATCAATGGGTAAATAAGGCTTTTGGCTGCCGTTGGGCGCTTGCAGCAATCTGGTTACAATGGATTAACACGATGGTTTGGTATCCCACTATGCTATCATTTATTGCAGGATCATTGGCATATCTGATCTATCCTCAATTGGCGGATAACAAAACCTATCTCATTTCATGCATTCTCACAATTTTTTGGGGGCTTACTTGGATCAATTTAAAAGGAATCCATACATCGTCAAGATTTACAAATATTTGTTCACTCATAGGAACGATTTTACCGATGCTGTTTTTGATTATTTTGGGAGGGGTTTGGGTATTCAGTGGGCAAAATCTTCAAATCAGCCTAAAGGCGGCCGATATGATCCCTTCTTTATCCCAATCTGAAAGCTGGATTTCGTTAATTGCTATCATGGCCTCATTTTTAGGGATGGAGCTTTCTGGAGTGCATGTCAATGACGTCTATCAACCTAAAAAAAACTACCCTAGAGCTGTTTTTTTGGCAGCATTTTTCATCTTTATATCGATGGGTTTAAGCTCGCTTTCAATTGCACTCGTATTACCAAAAGAAGAAATTAATTTGGTTTCCGGCGTCATGCAAGTTTTCAGTAATTTTTTTGAAGTTTTTGGATTGAGTTCTTTAACACCCATTATGGCACTTTCCATCGCAATTGGTTCAATTGGAACAATGGTGAATTGGTTAATTTCCCCTGCTAAGGGGCTACTACATGCTGCAGAAGCTGGGTTTTTGCCTTCGTTTTTTACACATAAAAATCGAGCAGGAGTCGCTTCCAATATTCTTCTAGCTCAAGCTATTTTGGTAAGTATGTTTTGTCTTGTTTTCTTGTTTCAATCAACTGTAAATGGCGTTTTTTGGTTTTTAACAGCTTTAAGCACAGAATTATATATGCTTATGTACATCTTAATGTTTTGCGCAGGCATCAAACTGCATTACAAATATCTCGACCGCCCAACTACTTTCAAAATTCCTGGAGGAAGTTTAGGGATATGGATCATCTCTCTTTTTGGTTTAACTGGATGCATCTTAACAATCATTATCTCCTTTTTTCCGCCGGTAAATATCAATATCGGAAACCCTATTCATTATTTATTGATGATCAGCATAGGTAATTTAATCACAATCAGCCCCCTTTTGTTCTTTTTTTTATACAAGAAACAAAATTTGTCAGTAAAAATTACTGAAATATCATTATCCTATAATGGAGATGTAGGGGATGCGCACTCCAAACGCTTTGCGCCGCCTTAAAGTGTACTTTAGCTAATGAACTCCGGCCTTGATAAATTTTCATTCCTCTATTGCGTGAACATGCACATTATATGATCACAATAAAACATAAGGGACCTATGCAAATCACTCGATATATCCTATTGACCCTCTTATTAACATTTTGTGGAAAATAATTGCTACTGTCCCTCCTAAACGCAACGAAAAAGAGCGCAAGGAACAAAAACCGAAGCTGTTTACGAGCAATCCTTTTGCAAACCTGTAAGGCAATGCTAAATTTGGAGTGCGGTGACTTGTCACATATGCATTAGGCTAAGAAGTTATAAATTTTTTGGGTTAAGCCGCGAATGCGGCGGAAGCATATAGCCACAGGCGAGAGCCCAATGTCATCAAAATAAAGAATGTTTATCATATTATTCATGCAAGCATTGTTCTAGAGTCCGGAGCGCAGCGGAGGACGACTGCCTTTAGCCCACTGTGACCGAGCTCCGAGCTTGCGAGGAGCGAAGGGAACTGTGGGAAAGATTCGAAAAAAATAGAGCCCAGAGCGCCAGCGAAGGGCGACTGATTTACAACCGATGGTGAAATTAATACAAGGTCTTCATGCAATCAGTCGCTCTACGCTGGCGCTCCGAGCTCTTTCTTTTTTTTGAGCTAACCCATAGTTCCCTCTGCTCCTCGCAGGCTCGGAGCAGGGTCACTATGGGCTTAAGGCAATCGTCCTTCGCTGGCGCTCCGGACTCTCGAACAATGCTTGCGTAGTTAATATGATAAACATTTCTTTACTTTGACGACATTGGGCTGACGCCTGTGGCTATATGCTTCCGCCGCATTCGCGGCATAGCACAAGAAGTTTACAATTCCTTAGCTTGATGCGTATGCGGCAGAGGTCAAAAGATTTCAATCTCTAAGGTCCAGTTGGGAAAAGTTTTTTATCTCTTCATCAGGTTTAATCGATTGACTAGATTGGCTTGATTGGCTTGATTGAGTTTTTTTAAGGAGATCCACAATTTTTTGGTGTTTATTGACCTCAGCAAGCATTAATGCCGTCTTGCCTTCTTTGTTTGTCGCATTGAAATCTAATTGCACCTCTTGGGTATGATTAATCAGGGTTTGCACAAATTCCAGATGACCACGGTCAGCAGCAATAATTAACGCTGTTGTCTCATCATCACTACTTTTAGCATTCACGTAAGATTGTAGCTCCTCTCGGTTAAAACACCTTTTAGCTTGCTCAAGTAGGAGTTCACCAACACCTTCAGTGTTGCACGAAGCGGCTCGCATTAAGGTAGTTTTGCCTTTGCTATCTGTAGCCTTTATCAAGCTCTGCAGCTCCAGAATAGGATCCGGCGCGAAATTTGCGCGGTCAAGTAGAAGCTTGACAAGCGCCCTGTTACGCCATATGGCAAACATTAAAGCAGTCCACTTATCATTATCGTTTTTAATGTGCAGATCTAACCGTAGCGTTGTATTACTCAAGAGCGTAGTGGCAGCCTTGTCACACTGCATCCGTAAGGCAAGCAATAAGGCTGTCCACCCTAAATAGGATCGGGCATTGATATCTAACTCGTTTTTTTCTGCCTGGTCAAGCAAAAGTTGAACAACACCTGTTTGATCATACACTGAAGCTATCATTAGGGCTGTCCACCCATAGTTGTTTCTGGCATTGACAAGCATCTCTTTTTTCTCTGCCTTAGCAAGCAAACGTTGAACAGCATCTGTGTCACCGATCGCTGAGGCAATCATTAGGTCTGTCCACCCATCCTTGTTTCCGGCATTGACAAGTAACCCTTTTATTTCAATTTCTACTTGAGGATGCAAAAGTCGAGCAACGCTTGTGCGGCCATGTATATAAGCCTTCATTTGAGCTGTAATCCCCTCATTGTCTCCGATATTGATAGGTAACCTTTTTTTTGTTGTATGAACTAACAACAATTGGACAACAGCTGTGTGACCAGACATTGAAGCAAACATAAGGGCTGTAACTCCCTCAATGTTTCCGCTATTGACCTGTAACCCCTTATGATCAAGCAAAAGTTGAACAACACCTATGTGACCATTCGCTGAAGCAAACATTAGGGCTGTACACTCAGTACAGTTTTTGACATTTACATCAAGTGGTGGTTCTTGAGCATGGTTAAGCATCCTTTCAACAATAGTGGTATAGCCATGCTGAGCAGCAATTATTAAAGCGGTGTTGCCATGTTCATTTGTTGCATTTATATCAAGTTTTAAGCTTACTGAATTTTTAAGTAGGAACGTCACAACATCTTCGTTGTTGGTCTCTGCAGCGACCATAAGGGCAGTATAGCCATGACAATCTTTTTTATTAACGCCAAGAGATACCCCTGCAGGCCGGTCTATCATATTTTGAATAAGATTTATAAGATTACATTGTAATGCATACATTAAGAAAGTACGGCCCAAAGGATTTACAGTATCTAAATTGCCTACAGCAAACATCCTTTTTTGAATGTGAAGCAATACGAGCTCTGCGACCTTTTTCTCACCGGTAAATGCAGCAAGTATAAAAGCGGTATCGCCATCATCATTTGGAACATTTACATCAAGTTGCAGCTCATTTGCTTCTACTTTATCAAACAAAATCTTAAGAAGATCATGCTGACCTTTATCTGCATCTACTATAAGATGTTTCCAACCGCTTAAATACATAATGTTATTTAAGTTATATTTTAGCCTGCATGCAATCTCGATAATCATCAGCGCCGCATTACTATATCTATTCTTGAGCGCATAATCCAATGCCAGCACAAGTTCACCGAGATTCTTTTGGAGATTGTCTGCTGCAGCTTTCTTCATTAGTTCTGTTGTCACATTAACAAAGCAATTTTCATAATTAATTATTGCATTCATCATCGTTTCATCATACGCTTTAGGAAAGTTGAATTTTGTGGTAATATCATTAATAGTATCTTTAATCAGAGTTTCTTCATTATTCTTTTTATAATCTTCGTGAACAGCAAGCTGTTTAACGGTATTATCATTGGAATCTTTTTCCATAAGGATACCACATTTTGTCTGCCTAATTAGCGTACTATCTGGTTCAGCATGTGTAGCTAATATAACTTTAGCTTTTTCTTCAAGGATCTGATGAAATAGAGACGCGTTCCTAGTCAAAACAGCCATACGCAATGGTTCTACATTCTCTTTATTTTCTAATTTCAGTGCGTTACAGTCATTCATGAACGTTACCATATCAAAACGCACCTGAACGGCTTCGGATGTAATAGATTTTGGTATTTGCCGAATATATTTTTGATAAAATAAGACACACCGTTTAGCATTTTGATAAATAGGTGCTTTATGGATCGTTATATTAAAATAACTAGAAACCTGCATTAAGTAAGTTAAGCTTTCGCCCTTTCGTAAATTTTTACCAGTACTGCTGGGATTAAATACTTGACCAAAAGCAAAATCCCAACCACCTAAGCTTTTTGGATGCTTAAAAGCAGGAATCAGATAAGTTAGAGCGTGCGCGAACACATCAGCATATAAATTGTTAATTGTAAGAGGCGCACCTGCTGCCATGGGAGAGGTTGAGCTTGTAACCGTATGCTGAGAAGTTTGGATGGCTCTCATAGAGCTGGTTGTTGGTGCAGCTATGCTAATAATACTATTCCTTTTTAATTTATAATTCTAATTTTTATTACAATTATTATACATTATTTATATTAAAATGATATGAAATTGTTTTATCTGGTTTATACTCCATGAAGTTAGACTTGTCGTTACGACATGTTCACGCAATGGCGTCAACTTAAAGAAATATATACACATAGTCATGAATATCGCCCGCACCCCTCTTCGGGGGTGCAATTGATGTGCAAGGCTACCCAGGGTTGCGCTGCGCTTACCCTGGGCTAATTGCCCTCACCCACTTCGTGGGTAAATAATAACTTGCAAGCTAGTTCTAAAAAGATAAATGGTTAATGAACTTATTAAACCACCCACGAAGTGGGTGAGGACAATTAGCCCAGGGTAAGCGCAGCGCAACTCTGGGTAGCCTTGCACATCAATTGCACCCCCGAAGAGGGGTGCGGGCGCTATTCGTGAATATATACCGGTCGTGGGTCGAGAAAAAAACACGAATGAAGTCACGGTAGTGACAGCATAATACGGTGGATCCTTTGACCGAAGATCTTCTCAGTCAAAATGAACAAGACCGAAAATCCTTGCAAATTTCAATGACAGAACATATAAAAGACCTTCGATAAAACTATGGTATCACTAAAACGCGCCCAATATTAAGAGAGAAATATATATGGTAGATATTTATACGGAAAGCCCTCGAGCCCCGTCACACTTCGAATATGAAATTACTATTGATACAAGGGATTTTCCATCAAGAGTAAAACAGAACGCTTATTATATGATGAATCAGCTCGATGGTTGGTGCTCATATGAAAAAGCTGCTGTTCTTGTCGATATAATCCTTAAAACAAAACCTGAAACTATAGTTGAGATTGGCGTATACGGAGGTAAATCACTTGTACCAATGGCATATGCCCTCGAAGTTAACGGTAAGGGCCATATGTATGGTGTAGATCCATGGGATACATCAGAATCTCTCAAAGGCATCAACAACGCCTCCAGCGAGTACTTTTGGGGCGTTTACGTAAATCACTCTGCCATTTATGCTGCATTATGCGCAAAAATTCAGGAATTTAACCTAACACAGCGAATTACCTTGGTTAGATCATCATCTGAAGATGCTGCTCCGATAGAGAATATCGATATGTTGCATATCGATGGAAATCATTCACCGGAAGCTTCTTACATCGATGTGACAAAATGGGCACCTCTCGTAAGATCTGGAGGGATAATTCTTTTAGATGACATCACATGGTATGAAGAGAATGCTTATACTCAAGCAAAATCAATTCAATGGCTGGATACGCACTGCACGAAAATTGCAGAATTTAAAGGCTCAAACGTTTGGGGAATGTGGAGGAAACTATGAAAAAAATAATATCCTGTATTTTACTGTTAACAGCATTTTCTTCTTTGTCCGCTGAATACACAAGGAAGCAGCTCAAGCAATCTGTTTGTGATGCACTCCCTCAAATAAACGGATGGTGTTCACAAGAGAAGGCTCTAAGCTTTATTGATTTAGTCTTGGAAGTAAAGCCGAATGTCTGTGTTGACATTGGTTCTTTTGCAGGTGCGTCGCTTTTTCCCGTTGCTAAAACCTTAAAATTTTTAAAAAATGGCGTCGTCATTGGTATAGATCCTTGGGATACAAGTGAGAACCTTCGCCACTTTGATTTGATTGCAGATCCGGTCAATACATTATGGTGGGCTCAAATTAATTTTGATTCTATCTTCAGCTCGTGCAAAACGATGATACAAAATTATGATCTTACCGATTATTGCATTCTCTATAGGATGACCTCTGAAAAAGCTGCTGCCAATATTGACCAGATTGATATTTTATATATTGACGGGGGCCATAGTGAAGGAGCATTTACGACAGATGTATTGCTATACCTTCCTAAAGTACGCAATGGTGGTTATATTTGGTTGAATGATTCTCTATGGGAACAAGCTCAATATGCGATTGAGATTTTAATGGAACGATGTGATGTAGTTGATTTAATCGACAACGGAAACTGTATATTATTTAAAAAGCGGGAAGGATAATCATGACTAAAAAGCTACTACTCTCATTTTCATTAATTCTTGTTTCGTTTTTTTCTGTATCAGCACACGAAATTGATTTAAGTGAAAGCGAATTATCGATTTACAGTCAGAACGGCGAAGATGGGATCATCGCCCGAATTTTCAACGAGATCGGAACGAACTCTCGATTCTGCGTGGAATTTGGCGCCACTGATGGTATCACCAACAGCAATACCTATCTTCTAAGATTGCAGGAATGGCAGGCAGTTTTATTGGACAGGATGTATGAGAAAAAAGAATTCAGCCTCTTTAAAGAATTTATTATAGCCGAAAATATTACTGACTTATTTATGAAGTATGGAGTCCCTTTCGATTTTGATTTATTGTCGATAGATATAGACTACAACGATTTTTATGTTTGGAAATCCCTTGACGCTCAATTTAATCCGGCTGTGGTCGTTATAGAATATAACGCGACCCACCTACCCTCTGAAGACAAAGTTGTAAAATACCAGCCCTATTTCTGCGGGGGTGGAACTAACTATTATGGTGCAAGCATTCTTGCCATGTATAATTTAGGTAGAAGCAAAGGGTACTCATTAGTCTATGCTGACAGCAATGGCGTAAATCTTTTCTTCATTCGCGATGATATCCTAAGGGATCAAAACCTCCATTTTAAACATGTTAACGATGTTGAAAAGCTATATCGTAAGCCAAAATATGGAAATGGACCTAATGGCGGTCATCCGGCGGATCAAAAAAATCGTAGCTATCTTAGCTCCCAAGAACTTCTAAATGAGCTTTAAGAATATACTGTCCTCAATAAATCAGGAGAATCTTCTGAGTTATTGGGGGCAATTAAATGCTTCCGAAAAAGAACATCTTCTCTCACAAATCAACCGATTGGATGTGGATCGCTTTAAGATTCAACAAAATCTTCTCAAGCAACCCATACCTCTTCAAACATCGAAGATTGAACCTTTTTCCGATTTTGCTTTATCTGGCAACGCTGTAGATAAAGCCGCAGGAAAAGAGCTTATCGCAAAAGGTTTGCTTGGATGCTTAATTATAGCAGGTGGCCAGGGTTCTAGACTAGGTTTCGATGGACCAAAAGGTGTTTTCCCTGTTTCGCCCATCAAACACAAAAGCCTCTTTCAGCTCTTTGCTGAAAAAACTGATGCAGCAGGTCGTCAAGCAGGCAGGCTGCTTAATTTAGCCATCATGACATCCCCTCAAAATCATGTGGAAACCATCGCCTTCTTTGAGAAAAACCACTATTTTGGATTAGCCCATAGTCAGATATCCTTTTTTTCTCAAGGAATGCTTCCCCTATTGGATCAACAAGGCAACCTTTTCCTGGAGTCCCCAAGTGCTATTGCAGAAGGTCCGGATGGCAATGGATCCTCACTTGAGCATTTTTACCGTAGCGGCATTTGGAAGGATTGGATTGATAAAGGAATCCGTTATCTTAATTTTGTCGTGGTCGACAATCCCTTGGCGGATCCATTCGACGCGGAACTCGTAGGGCACCTACACCGCTGCCAGAGTGAGATCGCAATCAAATGCACACTTCGCCGTGATGCAAATGAAAAAGTTGGGGTCATCGCAAAACAGAATGACAAAGTTGTCGTCGTTGAATATTCGGAAATATCCGACGATGACAGGATCGCAATCGGACCAGGGGACACTCTAAAACATTCATGCGCCAATTTAAGTCTCTTTTGCTTCAAGATGGACTTCATTAAAGACATCATGGGCAATCATCCGACTTCTTTGCCTTTGCATAAAGCCTTTAAAGCTGTTAAATGCATTGATAGCCAGGGAAAGACGGTGAAGTCAAACGAGCCTATGGCATGGAAATTTGAACAATTTATTTTTGACATACTTCCCCTTTCAAAAAGGGTTACAGCCTTGGTATATCCTAGAGAAGAGTGCTTTGCTCCGCTAAAGAATTTCAGCGGCGAGGATAGTATAGCTACTGTACAGTCGTTAATGCAAAAACGGGATCGTCATGAGTTTGAAGAAGTAACGGGGTGCTCGTGTGAGTCTGCACCGTTTGAGGTGAGTCAGGAGTTTTATTATCCTACGCCTGTACTATTGGCAAAATGGAAGGGAAAGCGAGCACCGACATCCGGATACGCGCAGGCCTAGTACACTGTATCTAAGTCGATTTTTTTCTCCTTAGAGTCATTCCAGTAATTTGGTCCGTAATTAAATGTCAGTTGTGTATCTTTAGCTATAGCTTGATTGGTCAGAAAAAAAAGATGCAAAAGTCGCCTGTCAGAACAACGCGCAGGAACCAAATTCGGCGCATCACTATGATTTATAAATCGCATCAAGTTTCCCTCTTCACGAGGGTCGATCCCAATCGGTTGGTCGTCAACGACATTCAATCCAAGGCGATCAGCACCCCATAATCCTGTAGGATATTCAAATAAATATGGATTTGGCTTCCTTAAATCCGGTGGTTCTTTACGGGATACAATGCCTGTATACTCCCCTACAAATGAATCAGCAGGCAGATCTACATCGGCAAAAGCTCCATAACCGATTTGATCATCAATCCACTTAATATAAATTGGAGCTATGACTCCTCGCGAAATCTTATCGCCATACTGCTTGACTAAGTCTGCATTGCTTTGATTTGGTTTAAGGTAGGCTAAAGCGCAATAACCCAAAACCTTGCAAAGCCAGTCATAAGATGAAAAGAAAAGAAATGGACGATAAATTAAATGCAGCAATTGTTCAAATTCAACTAAAGGCATCGAAACGGGCAATGAACTGCTTAATTGAATTTTAATATAAGCAGGAATATTACCGCCCAGCTGCGGTAAAAATGCATACCTACCCAGAAATTGTGCCAGTTCCAGTGAAGTAAATCCATAAGCATCGAGGGCGCTCACCAGTTTAGGATCTTTACTGAGTAGAGCCACAGCCTCTGCATCATTATTGATCACAGCAAGATGCAAAGGTGTTAATTGTGCTAGTGCATATTTATTCATAGTCAAGACAGAGTTATCGCATTATAGAGCTCTTCGAATGAAGGCAAATAGTCGATAAAGACATATTCCCCCTTATCTTTATCATACCAACCTGTACGAATTTCATTTTGATTGGCAATTGCTATAAAACAAGCACGGATATAATGGTTATACCCCAAAACCTGATTGATGACGCGTGGCGATAAAGATATCGCTTTACATTCAATTGTAAGCAAAGGATATAGATCGGAAGAGGCACTGAGTCCTTTAGCAAAACAGATGATATCTGCACGCCGGTCTGGAATTAAGCGCCGATCTGTCACAACTAAGTGAGGCAATTGCCTAACGGCTTTTTCCACGGCTATAAGAGAAGATGGATAACCTTGCTCATTGACCATGCGATGCAAGATGCGCTGCCTGACATGTTCTTCAGGCAACGCTGCTACCCATGTTTTGCGAATTGGACAAAATAGGGTTTCTTCTGATGACACGGGATTGTCCAGATTAAGCTTCTGGCTCCATTACCCCAAAATCACCATCTTTACGGCGATAAATGAGCTTAAGGCGCCGAGATTCTTCACTTCTAAAGATAAGGAAGGTATCACCTGATAAATCCAACTTCATCATTGCCTCTCCGTCAGTCAGTGTCTTAAGCGGACGTTTTTCACGACTAACGATTCTATGCGGAGAAAACTTATCCACTAAACGGCGTTGATTCTCATCTTCGATTTGATAGTTGATATCTTTTAGAAGCTCATCTTCTGTCGAACGAAGTACGTTTACGTTCATGTCGACAACGGCAACACCTTTTGCATGATGGTCTTGGATTCTGGATTTATAGCGGAGCAATTGAGCTTCGAGCTTATCCACAGCCTTATCGATTGAAGCATACATATCAATGGATACAGCATGGCTATTGATCTGTGTATGATCAACTTTCATCATAATATCCACACGATGTTCGATCTTTTGGATATCCAGAACAACCATCACATCAATTATGCGGTTGCTAAATCGTTCGATTTTAGAAACTTTTTCTATAGCGTAATCACGAATAGCATCAGTCAATGCTATGTTACGTCCTGTTACAGTGATATTATACGCCTCTTGCAGAAATTCGGCAGCTTTTGATTTGCGACTCATATGAACCTCATTCTCGTTGTGTTTTCTGAAAGGTGATCTCATAGGTTTGGATCACCACTATCATTAATTATATCTAGAATAAAGAATTCGGAATACAGAAATTCTATGAAAAGTGCACCGAAGAGGGATCGAACCTCTAACCACCCGGTTCGAAGCCGGGTACTCTATCCGATTGAGCTATCGGTGCTTGATGGAAATATTCACAGCAAGCTTAACTTATTGCCTACAAATGAAGCAAGTTAAAACACTATCTGATATACTCCATTTCGACCATGTTTACTTCCACAAAGGAACAATTCGGTGTCACCAAATTACTCCTCTCTATGTTCTCTGTGTCACAGAGGCACAGAGAACACAGAGAGTTTTTGACAGAGGAAATGAACATGATTTGCAATTTTACACAACTCCGTCGGAGGATTTCTATGGTTTTAACAAAATTACTTTTTTTATTTTCTATAGTACTTCTCAGTCCATTATCGGCAGCAAATGATAGCACATCTGAACAACCCGAATCTAATAACATTCCATTTACACTCTATCCTGACAAAGAAAAGACAGATTCATATCCAAATGAATTAGATTCCATTGAAAAAAATCAAAACAAAAGCCTGGATGAACTCGAGATCGAATCCAAGACAACTCACGCTCATCAACCTCTTATTAAACCTCAGCAAAATCGATAAACTTCTGCAACTATCTTCAGAGGGATCTATAGTTTACAGGTTTTTCTCGTTGTACACTCCCATTCGGGGGTGATACAACGAGAAAAACCTGTAAACTATATTGTCTAAAACTGGTTCTTGGGAAGAATTGGGGGCTTATTGTTTAGGATGCTCTATACCGCGGCAGCGGTAAAAATCTTTTGACCGCTGCCGCATAGGTATCAAGCTAAAAGGTTAGTAAGTCTCTTGTGTTAAGCCGCGAATGCGGCGGAAGCATATAGCCACAGGCGTCAGCCTGTGGTTGAATGAATTATATAGGAAGCCGTGAAACGGCGGCAGAAAAAAGCATGAGAGCATGTACGCGGGTTTCTGTCGCCGTTTCACGGCTGCTATTTTCATTTCAATCTACCACAGACTGACGCCTGTGGCTATATGCTTCCGCCGCATTCGCGGCTTAACACAAAAGACTTACGTTTCCTTAGCTTGATGCCTATGCCGCTGCCGCGGTATAGAGCATCCAAAAAAATGCGCCCTCAAATTCTTTCCAAGAAAACTAAAACCTATGCTACAAAGCCTTTTTTCTTTATGAGTTCAAACGAAAAACACAATATCATCGGCGTGGTGATCCAAGCCCTGACCTTCCAAGAGCATGACCGCATCGTTTCCATTTTCACAGCTGAAGAAGGGATTGCCAAGCTCGTTGTAAAGGGTGCCATGCTGCCAAAAAAAGGGCAGGGGTCATCAACAACTCCCCTGACTCTCATTGAAGCTATATGCACCAAAGGAAGAAGTGAATTGTACTCTTGCCGAGAACTCTCGGTACTCGAATCCAATGTAAAATTGCGACAAAATTTAAAAACCCTTGAAGCTGCTTGTGATATGGTACAAGTAATTGCCTCAACGCAGTTTCCTGGTAAGGCCTCGCCTGAACTTTATGCACTGTTTACTATGTTTTTGAGTAAACTACCCTCCGCACCACACCCTACAGCCGTAAGCACAAGCTTTCGATTAAAAACCCTTCGTTACGAAGGGTTATTGGATTTATCTATCCTAGAAGAAGGGGTATTTAACGCAATTGAACGGGAGCTTTTAAAAGAATTGGCTTTTGGTCGAGATTTCAACCTTCTTGCCAATCTGGCCATTGATAAACTTTTTGAAGAAAAAGTCAAAAATTTATTCCAACAATCCGTATTTTAAGTTTCGGGCACGGGCACGGGCAAGGGATATTCTAATGCCTTACAGTTCCTGCAGCTGGCCATGCCTGCATTGGTGAGGGTGGCGCTGGTGGAGTCGGCTGCTCTACAGGCGCAGCCTTTGGTACTGGCTGCGGAGGACTGTACTCTTCCGGTGGTGAAGGAATAATCACAGTAGCCGGAGGCGTTTCAGCAGGCCTTCTCATTAGATGAGTGCTATTAGGAGTATCGGGATTAGTTGGGTTATAGGCGCGATAACGTCCCAAAAAGGCCTGTGCTCCACTCTCTACGATGCCTGAGACAACTTCCGGCAAAGTTTTTACTGTCGCCACTTGAATTTCTAAACTTTCCCACATAATTCCTTGCCAATAACCGGCAGGAATAAAATTCTTCCGCATGACTTGGACTTGTTCAAAAAGACGTGCCGTCCTATACACAGCAAATTTGTCCTCATCAACTTGATATATAACAACCAAGATGTGCAAAAAAGGCAAAGGTGGTCCTTCTTCAACACTAGTTTCCGGATTCAACCCCCCTTTTTTAAAGGCATCGCGCACTAAAGTTTCAAGGGTGCCTTCACTTATGCCTGCTGATGGCACAGTTTCTCCTTTGAGAATTTCTACACTGACAGCAATATTACTAGTAACTTGTCCAAGAAAATCCTGTCCTTCCCATTTGTCATCTTCCCAGCCAATCACACCAGGCATTCCAAATGGTTTTGACATAACAGGAAATAAATCCTTTGAAGGTAGTGTAGGTTTAACCTTTTTATCTTTATCAACAGGTTTTACGGGGGCTGGAGCACCTTTTTTTGTTGAGGATGATTGATTGGCATTGAAAGGAGTTGAACTGGGATTGGAAAATGACCCTCCCCCTCCTTGTGATGCCCCTTGCAAATCGAAACTGCAAACGGTGAGATATATCACAGATATTTTGTATAAGTAACGATTCAATTGCAACATAATCAATTCTTTCCGTCAAAAAATGTAAAGGAGTTTATAAAGAAGTTATATGGCAGTTCGCTGTTCTCAATATAAACATTATTAATCATCACCAACACATAGACAACGTTATTTCGTGAGAATACTTTACCAAAAATTGAAGCATCTTTATTTTCTATAGTAAAATCCATAGCCTTTTGCTGACCGAACTTACCCTCTTCCATGCTCTTCAATTGATTCTCTTGGTTGCGTTTAAGCATGGTAGTAATAACGTTTTTCAAAAGATCTGTAACCCCTTCTGGAGCAATAACGTGAGGATATGTTATTGCACTTATCATAAACGTTCCGCCCGAAAAAACTCCACTAGAGTCGTTCACAGAGATATAAGTATCATATTTGAGTTCTTCTTCAATTCCAGGCTCCTTCACATGTTTAGTCACATGTTGTGGAACGGAAGGTAACATCACTTTAAAATGGTCCTGAGTCGAAATAAACTCTCTCCAAGTAGGAAAGTCTTTTGCTGAAATCTTCCCTTTTTCAATTCTTTCTTCGTCGGACGCGTTTTTAAATTCTGAACGAATAAGTAGAAAAGCAGCTGCTACGATAACTACCGTTAAAAAGATAATAATGATTTTAGGCATAAGTGCTCAAATGTTAGGGGTAAAACTAATTTTTAATTTATATACGAAGACAATAAACCGTGCAAGAAAAAGTTGATACTATACCAATGCTGTTTCGTGCCGAGCTATTTCGGTAGCATCTCAAAATCTCAATCGTATTGACAATTTTACCCCTTCCTCTTAAACTTCTGCCTTTTCAGCAATATTCTCTTGTTCGTTCATGCCTCACACAAGGTTTCATTTATGTTACACCCATACAAATTCATCTCGCTTTCCATCACCTTCGCATTACTCGCTTGTGCCTGTAGTAAGGATGAAGATAAAAGCAAGCATAGTCATTCATCAACCACCGAAAGACACCTTAAAATTGCTTCCATCAATGACCCGTTTTCACTTGATCCCCGGCTAGTGAGAGATTTAAGTGGAGCCTCCGTAATGCGTATGTTGTACGAAGGACTCATGGGAAATTCCTCCAATGGTAGCATTGTTCCTGCTATCGCAGAATCAGTCGAAATTTCTGAAGACCTAAAAACTTACACTTTCACGTTGCGCCCCTCTCAATGGTCGGACGGAACCCCCTTGTCAGCCCAAGATTTTATCGACACATGGAAATCCGTGCTCTCTCCAAGCTTCCCAGCTCCCAATGCTTACCAATTATATGTGATCAAAGGGGCAAAAGCTGCAAAAGAAGGAAGGCTTCCATTGGAAAGCATCGGACTAAAAGCTCCTACCCAATTAACATTAGTAATTGAGCTTGAACAACCAGCTCCTTTTTTTCTAGAGCTTACCTCCTGCCATTTTTATTTTCCGGTCCATCCCAAATGGCGTCAACAAATATCGCCAGCCAATTTGAACGAGTTAGAAGTCATCGGAAACGGACCATTTAAACTCGACCACTGGAACCAAAGAAGTGAGTTTTCTGTCATAAAAAACCCTCTCTACTGGGATGCCGGCAAAGTTCAACTAGATCGACTGACCTTGCAAATACTTGATGAACAAACTGCACTTCAGCTTTTTAAAGCCAACGAACTGGATTGGGCTGGTTCCCCTATTTCAACCCTTCCTCAAGATGCTATCGCTGGATTGAAACAAGAGGGTATTTTGAATATTGCCTATGGAGCAGGCACCCATTGGTTTCGTTTCAATACTCAACGACCACCCTTTCTAGACGAACAAATGCGCCGTGCTTTTGGATTGGCCCTAGATCGCCAAGCTATTATCGATCACGTGACACAAGGAAATCAGCTGTCAGCCTTAGGAATTCTTCCTCCTATTTTTGGTGTGGATATCAAATACGGTTACACCGACCACGATACCGATTTGGCAAAAATTCTATTCCAAAATTCTTTGCATGATTTAGGAATAACCAAAGAGCAATTGCCAAAAATAACTCTGCACTATGCAGCCAATGACCGAAATCACAAAATTGCGCAAGCTATTCAACAACAATGGAATACAACTTTCGACATTGAAGTATCTCTGGAAAGCACCGAATTTAATATTTTAAACGACAAAATGCGCAATGGCTTTTATCAAATAAGCCTAGGCTCATGGTACGCCGATTTTCTAGATCCCATTAACTTCTTAGATATCTTCACCTCCAGGGAAAACCCGACCAACCAGACATTTTGGCAAAATGAGATTTACACCAATTTAATTGCGGCCTCATCTTTAGAAACAAATCCAAAAAAGCGATTGGAAATATTGGGGTCAGCCGAAAAAATTCTGATTGCCTCTATGCCAGTAGCCCCAATATACCATAACGCTTTTAATTATCTTAAAAACCCAAAAGTTGAGGGGATCTACTTCTCCCCTCTGGGCTTTTTAAATTTTAAAGAGGCTTCCATTACCGCTGCTCCACTCGAAAATCATAAGGACTGACAATGGCGGCGATGCTTTTACGCAAATTTTCTTATGCGTGCCTTTCACTCCTGCTTTTAGTCTCGCTTACTTTTGTCCTTATGAAAACCCTCCCTGGAGATCCTTTCAACCAGGAACAGGCCCTCCCAAAAGAGATCTATGAAGGCTTACGCTCACATTATGGCCTAAACGACTCCTTGCCAGTGCAGTTTGGTCGTTATCTTTCCCAATTGGTGACCTTCGATTTTGGCCCTTCACTTGTTTATAAAGGGCGCTCTGTTAGACAAATTATAGCAACAGCTTTTCCAACCTCTGCTATCTTGGGGGCAGAAGCTCTATTGATAGCAATTCCACTTGGTCTCTTTGCCGGCATTTTTGCTGGAATGCATCGGAACCGCTGGCAAGATGCCATTATTATCGTAGCAGCTGTGATAGGCATTTCGGTCCCTAGCTTTATTTTGGCAACTTTTCTGCAATATCTTTTTGGAATTAAAATGCATCTGCTGCCTATTGCCAGATGGGGATCATTTGCCCATACCATTCTACCGGCCCTCTCTTTAGCAGCCCTACCTGCAGCTTTCATTGCGCGAATGACGCGCATTAAAATGATCGATGAAATGCATCAGGGATACATCACAACAGCGCGTGCAAAAGGACTGCCTGAATGGCGTGTGATATTAATTCATGCTCTCAAAAATATTTTAGCACCGATATTGAGCTATCTTGGTCCGCTGACAGCTAATATTCTGACAGGCAGTTTCATCATTGAAAAAATCTATGGGATACCAGGATTGGGATATTGGTTTGTTTCGAGTGTATTAAATCGAGATTATCCTCTGATTATGGGCATAACCATCTTTTATTGCGCGTTGCTGTTATTGGCAGCTTTTATCGTAGATGTCGCTTGCATTTATTTAGATCCTCGCTTGGCACAGCAATCAAAGAGCAAAGAAGGTTCTGCATGACTTCTACGCCAATCACAGACAACTGTGCCATCCCTCATTATCATGCAGGATCATTTTGGAAGCGCAGCTGGAATGAATTTAAAACCAACCGTCTCGCAGTATCGGCCTTATTTTTCCTAATCGCGCTCATTCTGCTTTCAATCTTCGCACCCTTCTTTAGTGCCTACACCTATTATGACATCAGTTTATCGATAAAAAATGAACCCCCTTCATCCCTTCATTGGTTCGGCACCGACGATCTGGGACGCGATATTTTCATTCGCGTTTGGTATGGTGCTCGTATCTCGCTTATAGTCGGACTTTCAGCAGCCTTTATCGATCTAATCATTGGCATGCTCTGGGGCGGCATCGCGGCTTTGGCTGGAGGTAGAACCGATGAAATAATGATGCGCATTGTCGACATCCTCAGCGCCATCCCCTCATTATTAGTCATTATTGCTTTAATGGTTGTGCTTGGCCCTGGCCTCCACACCATTATAATCGCGTTGACAGTCCTGGGGTGGATCACTATGGCGAGGATAGTGCGCGGTCAACTTTTGCAGTTAAAAACTCAAGGATATGTATTAGCTGCCAGATCATTGGGAGCAGGATTTTGGCACATTTTGTTTAAGCATCTTTTCCCGAATGCCATAGGACCAATCATTGTGACGCTCACCCTGACAGTGCCAGCAGCCATATTTAGTGAAGCATTTCTTAGTTATATGGGGTTGGGTGTTCAAGCTCCAATTGCCAGCTGGGGTACGATGGCAAGCGACGGCCTGCCAGCTTTGGAGTATTATCCCTGGAGGCTTTTCTTCCCTGCATCATTTATCAGCATAACGATGTTGGCATTTAATCTTGTTGGAGACGGCATGAGCGACGCCTTCGGAAAAGCCACCAGAAGATAATTTATTAATCATAAACTTTATCGATTCTTGCTTTATGTCTCTCTAATATCCCTAAAGAATAGGGCTGTTTATCTTCTAAAACGCAATCTTCCGAATCTTCTATGAAACGAGAAATCAAATGGCCATATTTTCTCAGAAGTTCGATATACATTAATTCAGAGCCGATAGACGACTTGACGCCACAATTTAACTCCGTAACTAGGTTAAGATCCAACTCTAAAGATCCCATTTTAGCCTCAAGTTTTTTCAGGTTTTTACCGAATACTGGTGTGCTTATCTCAGTTAACGAAGGAGATCCCCTCGGTGCAGCAACAGACGAATGACTTGAAATAGGATGTCGCTGTGTTTTAGGCGTTTCAAAAGATGTTGTGTATCGACCAGTTACTGCGGAAGGATTTAATGCTGCAGAACTCGAAGAACTTAAAAAACTACTTGGATTTAACCTGGATTTTAAATTTTTTACCGATATCGTGGTAGAAGTTAACATCTCAAGCAAATGAAATTGTAAACTATTGAAAAAACGCATCATGTAGCTACACTTTCTAAAAGTTCCATCTAAATTTAAAGCATTAATCGATGGATTCTCGGTTTTAATCAGACCTAAAAACGATTTCCATTTCTCTAACATCAAATTCTCATCACCATTCACACTCCACTCTTCTAAATTTCTTAGGACGCCATCAAGATATTCAAGCTGGCAAAGAAACTCCATTCCCTCGGGATTAATACTTAATGACAGCTCATCTTTCGCGTCACTAATGCCTTTGTCTGTTGTATCAATGCTTTTTGCAGGAAAAGCTCGTTTCAATAAAACACCAATTTCATTTCGCAAATTTTCAGCTTCGCGTTGGCATATATTTTGCCCGTCATTCAGCGTTTGGGGTAGCGGTTGGATAGGTAACGGAAAAACAGGATCAGCATACTCATGCTCCGAATATTTCTCCTCATCATCTTGTGCTCTGTCAGCAGCGGATAATAAACCGATTTTCCATGGCTCTAAGGGTGGTAGAAGAGGAAATTGAGCATCGGATATTAACAAGGGTGCAGAACCTGAATTGCCAGTTGGATTGAGTGGCGAAGCTGTTGTATCAAAGCCTGAGAGAGCTGTCGCATTAAATTCTGAGGATTCAATCGATCGTCGCAGTCTAGCACTAAGCCTTGTTACCCTTCGTTGAGATAAAGAAATCTTAGAATGAGTCCCTTGAGACCCCCTCTGTGAAACGCGATGCAAAGGTGTCGATGGTACTGCAGCAACTCCCGGCCGCGTTCCACTTAATCTCGACATTTGAGTACTTGCTAGATTCTTTGACAGATGCCTTAAATGAATTAGACCAGCTTCAACACATTTAAATAGTCCTATTAGATGTGTTTCTTCTGGACTCAATAATTCCTCTTTACTCGTATTAGGAAGTTCGGCGCATTTTGTAAGATATTTTTTTGCTTTATTAATACGATTTTGACATAGCCTTGCAGTATCAATATTGCAGGAACTCATCTCATTCATGAAAACTTTGATCTCTTCTGTTAATTTGTTTAATTCATCATTGTTTGTTTTTAAATTCCTAATGCGTAGTCTAGATGCAAACGGAGTAGCCTCATTTTCAACGGCCTGTAAAAGGTTATGACGTGCTCTAAATTTTGCCAAAAGTTGCGGAGTTCGATGAAAAATGCTTGAATCAAGCTCATGAGCACCTGCTGATGAGAGCGAAGAATTAAATTCATCATCAGCCTCATCTGAAAAATGTAATTGTCCTGTCGGATCCCTTTCACCATCGCTGCCTTCACCATCTAAATTGAAATGCATGCTGGAAAGTGATGGTCCAAATCTTAATTGTTGATTAGATTTAGGAGATGAATTTGGTCTTTTAAAACTAGAAGGTTTCGTCTGTCCATTGCCTTTCCCATGGGAAGGAGTTGAGATCGGCTCCCTAGGGGTATGGTTTGATTCTATGGCACGACGATTGATCCATTTAATCAATCGTGGCCGAATGTATTTTCCAATCTCAAAACACAATACCCCTGCAGAAATGGCCGCTAAAGCAAATTCTGGACTAGTAAGACTCGATAATATCGACTCAGAAGTTATTTTCGATACAATGGGTGTTACTGTATGTGTAATATTTCCAGCCAAAAGCATAGCTGCGCTAGAATTTATCTGGGAAGCATGAGCTGATGCAATGTTCAATAGGTTCGTTTGAATACCCGTTAGATTAACAACAGAAATAGAAGCTTGTAAATGTTGTAGAAGCCCTGAACCGGATGTTGTATGACCTGATAGCATAGTGTTACTTACATTTACACTCGAAATAGCAGGATTATTGCTGTCTTCTTCAGGAATAGCTGATGCGCTTGAATTATCAGGCGTAGATTGTGAAGGTGACTGCGTTGGACTTTGTTGTTGAGCACCAACAGCCGATTGATTATTGGAAGAAGAACTAATGGCAGAAGCTGATTGAACGAGAGGATAAGCTATAGAAGTATGAACAGGAAAAGTAGAGGGTGTAGAATTAGGAATAGGAGCTAAAATTCGAGTGCTAGCGGGAGTAGAGGCAGGAGTAGATGCAGGTGCAGATGAAAGTGTAGATGCAGCTGTAGGTGCAGATGTAGGTGCTGGTGTAGGTGCAGGTGTAGATAGAAGTGGTGGTGTAAGAGATGAACCATCTTCTGAAAACATCCACGATGCACCTAGCATAAACACAGCCGTAACCATACCAGCTACAGTTTTAGTCGTGGCATCAAAGGTTTTTTGTTTTAATTCTTTCTCTTTGGCTTCTTTGTCGCCTAATTCATTCAAAAACAATGGTGAAATTTCAGAGGTTTTATTGATAACTAGAAAGGAAGAACAAAGGCGTACCCCTTCAACGAAATCACTAAAAACATCCGGATAACATCTATGGAAAACCTTCAATTGCTCTAGGAGGAAACTCTCTGCTTTTTCACACTGTATTTTTCTAGGCACGCTATCATGATACGACTGTTTGCTTTGTTGTGCTAATTGATAGGCGCGGCTGTATAATGCAAGTGTGTTAACCGCTCCAATCTGAGTCACTAAAGTTTCAATATCTAAATCGGATGGGTATAAATCGGTTTTTCCTGCTGCGAAGGCGAGTATTTCTTTAACGAGCCATTTTCGAATGAGACTTGAATCTTCCAATTCATTTGGAATTAAAAGATCGGCATAGATATTTATAATATCTTCATTTGGATTTAAAAACTGTATATGACTGTCTTTTGAAAGTATTGCAATTAAATCATCGGGAGTGGCTGCGGTTCCTTGTTGAGTAATTCCCCAAGTTTCTGTAAGTGTTGAAATGGAAGCTGGTGTCATAGTGGGATCCCTATTTTTTTAGTCTAAAAAAATAATTAGTCGTCAAAAAAACGTAAATGTATTTTCTATATTAAACATTCAATTTATAAATAATGGCGATACCATATCGATGTTTGACATTTCATTCAAGAGAAACAATGCCTATTTTTAAATTTAATTAGTTTTTAAATTAAATATTACAATCCAAGTTACAATTATCACAAAACTTTGAATGCAATGACTTGTCACCACTTTCCATTGTAACTTATACTCTGGCTTGTCTCCAAGTTCGATTTTGGACAACGCGAAAGCTCCCGCGGTTGAACGATCGCAAGTCACCTTCTATTGTTTAATACTAGGTGACTTACGATAGTTCAACCGCGGGAGCTTTCGCGTTGTCCAAAATCGAACTTGGAGACAGGCCAGAGTATAAGATTGTATTCTTAATATCACACCGTTATGCTTAGTCCATGCATTTACAGCCTATCGACCCATCACTATCCTTAATAGCTATCCAAGCTGCATTGCAAGCAGGGAAATTGTTACGCAATGCTTTTGGATCAAAATTCGATATTGCAACAAAAACTAATTCTCAAGATCTTGTCACCCAATTTGATAAAGCAGCTGAATCGACGATCATTGATTTAATCAAGAGCCATTTTCCGAAACATACGTTTTTAGGTGAAGAGAGTGGGCACTCGGACGAGAACATAGGGCCGGTTCATTGGATTATCGATCCTCTTGATGGCACAATGAACTTCGCTCACGAGATCCCTTTATTTACCGTTAGCATTGCCGCCCTCGTCGATAATCAAGTCATCATTGGCATCGTTTATGACCCTATGCGCAATGAACTTTTTGCTGCGCAAAAAGGCGTTGGAGCCTTTCTAAATGGCACACCTATTAGCGTAAGCAATCGTCAAGACATGTTAACGTCAGTCGGTGCAACCCTGTTTCCTTATGGCGAAGGAGATCTAAGGCATCGCGCCATTGAGCAATTTGTAAAATTCTTGCATGTAGGAAACCCAATACGCATCATCGGATCAGCAGCCATGGCTCTAGCCTATGTAGCAGCCGGTAGATTTGATGCATTTTGGGGTGTAAAATTAAAACCTTGGGATATCGCAGCTGGCAAACTTCTGATAGAAGAAGCCGGCGGCATGCTTACCAATTACGATGGAACACCGCATAATTTAACCAATTATGACGGAATTGTGGCCTCCAATAGCCTACTACACCAAGAAATCCTATCCTGTTTGAAATGACAAATCTTTCTCCTCTACTAATAATTCGCGATTTACATGTGGTTTTTTCATCTGCGCAGGGTCCGTTAAAGGTTGTCCACGGACTAAACCTTGAATTAAATCGAGGAGAGATTCTAGGCATTGTCGGGCAGTCGGGAAGCGGTAAAAGCGTCACAGCACAAGCTGTTGTACAACTGCTTGGTAATACTGGACAAATTACCCAGGGTGAAATTTGGTTTGACGGAGAATGTATAAGTTCAAAAAGTCAATCGCAAATGCTGTCAATCAGAGGGAAGAAAATTGGCATGGTCTTTCAAGATCCCATGACAGCTTTGAATCCGACTTTAAGCATTGGTTGGCAGTTATCTGAAACTCTAGTATATCATGAAAGATTGTCTCACCGGCAAGCACGTCATCGAGCAATGGAAATTCTGGATTCTGTAGGTATAGCTGAACCGGAAATGCGCTACGATGCATACCCATTTCAACTCAGTGGCGGCATGCGCCAGAGAATTATGATAGCCATTGCAATAGCGTGTAAGCCTAAATTGATTATAGCCGATGAACCAACAACGGCTTTAGATGTAACCATCCAGGCCCAAATTTTAGAATTGTTGCAAAAGTCTTGTCGAGAAGCTGACATGAGCCTATTACTCATCACACACGACCTTGGCATCGTAGCCAGCATATGTGATCGTGCTGCCGTTATGCATAACGGCACAATCATAGAAACCAATCTTGTGGAATCTCTCTTTGCCTCCCCAATTCAGCCCTATACCCGCAGTTTATTAGCAGCACAAAGAAACGATTATGAATAAACCCATTCTGCAAGCTACTAGCATCAACAAGATCTATTATCAAAATAAAAGCAAGTTGCATGCTCTTACCGAAATTAATTTATCTATTTCATCTGGCGAAACGCTTGGACTTGCAGGAGAATCGGGTTGCGGAAAATCGACGCTGGGCCGACTTGCCGTTGGAATAGAAAAACCATCCATTGGATCAATCATATTTCATCAACAGGATATCAACAATGTCAGCAGCCAACTTCTAAAGGGGTTGCGATGCAAAATGCAAATGATCTTCCAAGATCCCTACACAACTCTGAATCCACGCATGACCGTAGAGGAAATCATAGGGGAAGGCATTAAGATCCACAATTTAGCAAATGGAGAAGCCTGTCGGGAAATAATTATAGACCTGCTTTTACAAATGGATCTAGAGGCTTCAATGCTGGACCGGTATCCGCATGAATTTAGCGGAGGCCAACGCCAGCGCATTGGAATTGCCCGTGCATTAGCCGTTAATCCTCAGTTTTTAGTCTGTGACGAACCCCTTTCAGCCTTGGATGCTTGCTCTCAAAAACACGTTTTGCAGTTGTTGCTCAGATTAAAAAAAGAACGGCAAATGACGTACTTATTCATCTCCCATGATATGCATGCCATGAGAGTCATTGCCGACCGTATCGCGATTATGTATCTTGGTCGCATTGTAGAATTAGCGCCTAATCCCCTGCTATTTAATTCGCCTGCCCATCCCTATACACAGGCACTGCTATCAGCCATCCCGATAGCTGATCCTGCTAAGGAAAAAAAACGCATGCGTATTATCCTTAAAGGAGAACTCCCCTCCCCTCTTCATCCACCTGGGGGATGTCCATTTCATCCACGCTGTCCCAAAGCTCAAGCCGTCTGCAAAAAAGAACTTCCAGCTTTTCAACCCATAGCCCCCAATCATTTTGTAGCCTGCCACTTCCCTGGAGCTTAAAGAGCAGCCAACCAGAGTGCCAGCCTGTCATAAGTTTTGTAAGCTCGAAAAGAGTTCCCGCAGAGGTACAGAGAGAAAGAATCCCGCAGAGAAGTCACAAGGCAAATTAAATGCAAAGATTGCTTTTAGAAATGTAAAGATAGCTTTTAGATATGTTTACTATTTATTCAACGCAGTGGCTGTGAAGAAATCGGCAATCGCTCGGATTTTGATGGATTTTTTGTCATATCGTAAAATTTGCAAATCATTTAACCCTTGATCGATTAATGATTTGCAAATTTTGCGATATGGCAAAAAAGACACAAAAGCCGATGCATTGCCGATTTTTTCACAGCCTCGCAAAGGCGCAAAGATGCAAAGAGAGCATTTTTACCACAGAGATCACAGAGAACACAGAGAAGAGAAATAACAGGATATTAGGATGGGGTGGTTAATAAAATTATCCCCTTTGGTCTTTTCTCTAACGTGGTATATAAAAAATTTAATCTGGTATCTTGCCCATCCTAATATCCTGTTATTTTACCTCTCAGTGTTCTCTGCGATCTCTGTGGTAAAAATGCTCTCTTTGGGTCTCTGCGAGGCTGTGAATAAATAGTACACATATCTAAAAGCAGTCTTTGTGTTTAATTTGCCTTCGAGCTTTCTCTGCAGCACTCTTTCTATGTACCTTTCCGAGCTTACAACACTTCGGTAGTGACTTTTCTATGACGAAGGAAGCATTTTATCTAATGGCAGTATTCCTGTTTCTGGTGTTGCTGGCGAAGAAACTTCCCTCCAGCCGGAAACAGCTTCCGAAGTTCCTTGATGGGGTCCCATAGAGTCCAATAAACGCTGTGGATGCATGGCGGGTCCTACCTCACCTTCGGCAAAAGCGGATGTGAATTGAACTGATTGCCCCTCTAAATTATTTAAAATGTCAATTGCCTCCTGAATGGCTGTAGCGACCATTTCTGTACATAAGGCTTCTTTGAGATTTCCAAGTTTAGCCTTACCTAATTCTAGTGATTCATTGCCCTTAGATTGGTGAAAAATTATCGGACATAAGGCCATGTTTTTAACAGAAATTTGTATCCTCCGAGGATAGTAACGTTCATCGGTAATTGTTTCTGGCCACACAATCTTAGCCATAATTTTATTAAATTTTTCTTGTAATTCTCGTTTTTGTGTCTCATCTAATTTTTTAGCCGTAAACTTTTTAATATCGACCTGCCGACAATGAATGTGTGATTGATCTCCGAATTTCAATTTTTCTATTTTATATTCTCCTCGGACATGACCTACACAGGCATTACCTTGAGCATCTCTAACTAAAACTCCCCCATGAAGGTATTTACTCCAAGTAGCCGCCATTGGAAGCCATTGTAATGGATTATAGCCACCTTGATATTTAGTAAAGTTGGGAAGATTAAAAAAGAGCACAGTACCTTCAGGAACATCTGAAAATGTATTTTTATTGGCGATCTCTTGAATAAAAGCGACGCGATTAAAATATGGGTTTTTTTCAAACCCCGCCCTTTTCAAACTTTCAATAGTGGGTCCGAAATCGCAGACTTCATCAACCAGCCGGCAATCGTCAAACGACAACAGTGTTTCGTGAATAAATTTATCTTCTAAAGAATTAATTTGCTCACGATTTTGGCGAATTTTATTAACAAGACCTCCCAGTTGCCGAATAGCCTTTTCTTGATTCCTGATGGCTATCGCTTCATCTTTAGATAATTTAGTTCCGGGAGGAGTCGGTTTAAAGGAGGCCCCCCTAAGAAAAACTTCCACATTGGCTTCATTCTTAGTTTCGATTAATTTAGTCAGATAGGTATTCAGGGAATCACATTCTTGAGGATTAAGTGTCTCTGGTGAATACGAAAATGCTTTTTGGGCAATTGCTAGATTTTTGTCCATCTCTGCAATGGCATCCTGAATGAAGATTAAGCTATTAAGATGGGGGTTTGCAATGTGTATCCCTGCCTTATGCAGCTGCTTTACGCAATCAAAAGTCCGAATTTCATTGATGAGTTGAACATCATCGATTGATAAGGGTTCTTCGCGAATAAATTTATTTTTCAATGACTCGATTTTATCCCGTCTTGTAGTCAAATTATCAAATAAATGGCTTAGTTGGGTAATCGCATTATTTAATTTTTTTTCATTTTGAGCCTCTTCCGGACAAACACTTTGTTCGGAATGAGATACTTTGGAAATGTTTTTTAATACGTCTATTACGACTTCAGCTTCCTTATCATTTTCTAATAATTTGGTAAGGTAGTTACCAAAGGAGGCTGTTTCTGTAAGATTAAGCGTTTTTTGAGGATCATCAAACACTTTTTTTGCAATTTCTAAGTTTTTATTTAGTTCAATGAGTTGTTTACCAGATAATTTGAGTTGTTTATCAGATAATTTAGACAAAGGGTCTCTTTCTAAAGCCTTAGAAACAAAGCGGTCACCTGTGTTATAATTGCTAGAATTAACATAACTCATAAAAAGCCTTTAAAAAACAAACCAATAATATTTATTATAATATTAATTTATTATATTTTAAAGTTAATTTATTATTTGTTAATGACATGTAATTAAATACGCCTTATAATTTTAATTATAGGTTACTTTTGTTTTATGAGGTATATATGACAAATATTACGAGTAGGCAATCAGGGCCACCAGATGATGTAAATTTACCCCCAATAAATAGAGAAAAAAAAGAACTACACTTTGATCCTGAAGCCCCCATTCCTTCTCCCCCAATTCCTATTAAGCAGGACCCTACTGTAAAAGCTTCAAAAACATCTTATCCTCTCCTCCCTGGCCCCCCACAAGATGGTAAAATTACGACAGTAAAATCTTTAGTCAACCTTCATGGGCAACAAGCTGGGAGTCAATTAATCTCAGCAGCCTTAGCCAAATCTTTCATAGTGCACTCCGAATCAAAAACTTCTGACGTAAAAAATGATCAACCTACTTCCGACGAAGAGAGTGATAAATATAGCAAAATGATGCGTGACGAAGACCTAGAAGACCAAGGACTCTTGGAACTACCAGATGAGGATTTAAACTTATCCCTCAATGCCGATAAAAGTGCAAAGCAACTAGATTTAACTGAAGCATTAAAATTGATTAAGAAAGCTAATATTTGTCTTAATTCTAGCACCAAGTTAAGCGAAGCAGAAAAGTTAAGTCCAACTGAGTGGAATAATTTGAAAAATCTTGCATCACTATTCCCTATAAGCTCCAAAATTACCGATCTTTCATTGAAACCAAAACTCTATGAACGAGCTGCCAAGCTGTATTTACAAATTGCTCAGATTGAAAAGAGAGAACCGAATTCCCTTCTAGCTTCCGCTCCCCCCCTCCCACCGATAAAAATGGTCATGGAGACGGCAAATCCCTTAACTCAGGTGATCCCTGGCTATCCGACAGGCAACGCTGTAGCGGTCGCTACATTAGCTGCAGATCAAGCAACACGGGCCTTAGATAGAATAGCTGAAAATAATGCCTATCCAAAATTAGAGTCGAAAGCCGAGACGCATATCGCAGGAAACTTAAAAAATTTAGGAAAAAATGCAAAGAAGATACGCTACAAAGGGATTGGTGCCGTTCTTGGGAATTTGAAGGGTTTTATGGACGAGGCAGTAAAAGAATGCCCCAAACTCACCACTCGACAACGTGTTGATTTGTGTAAAAAGGCTTTAATTTCTGCTCTCCAAAAGCATGGGATCACTGTCAATTATGATCATATATTACAGGGGCGTATTTCATATATTGAAATGGGACGACTTCATGGAGAGCTCAATACTATTCGGATTGAACTGAGGAAAGCAGAGAAGAATGAAGAGGAAGGCAAAATTCAAATTACCGAAGAGGAAAAAACAAACCTAAAACAAAAACTAAAAGAAAAAGAAGAAGCGATACTGAAGGCCGCACAATTTCTTGATCCATGTCTTAGTGAATTTAGGAGCAGCAGACCTTTTGACCTTACCCCAAAATTATCTATCTCAAAAGAATTGCAAGAAAAGAGTCGTCAAGCTTTTCTGGCCAACGCTCTTGCAAAACCTTCTTGGGATCTCAAAGAGGCAGAGTTATTCTACATATCCTCAAATGACTGTTCAGATACTGACTTAGCAACCAAAATTAAAGAGCGTTATGAAGCATGCATCCGTAGCATTGATTTAAAGAAAATGTTCGCTCATCCAGAACCTAGCCAAAAGGAAAAGGATCTGCTTTCTCTTATAACCCATGCATCTGAAAGTCCTCTTAAAGAGGTGGCTGCAGAATTTAAGGTCAGATTAGCGACCTCTCCCAGCAGATTTGCTCAATATACTAACTTGGCAGCTACTACGGGACGTGAATACGATTATATGCACTATATCAACGATCTAATGGGAGAAGATTTGGCCTTGTTCCAATACAAAAGAAGAACCTTGGCTGATATGGGTAAAGTAGAGAATCTAATTGCCAAAGCCGATATGGCCATGATCAACTACGAAGAAGGGATTGAATTAGACCCCTCAGAAAAGTTAACTTTAGAAGATATGGGGAATCTGAGCGATCTTAAACAGTTCCATGAGGCTTTATTTAACAAGCTCGAAATTACAGATCCTGAATTAACCAAAACAAAAAAATTATGTGAAAAAGCAGCAAAATTCTCTGATAAAATGTTACAACTCGCCCATGTACAAGCAAGTGCCAATCGCTCTCTTAATGGCGCTGTAGTCTTAAAAAGTCAGCAAAGAGAAGTTGCCCTGCGTCGTTTCTCTTCTAATATCGGAGAGAGGGTCAGAGCTGCAGTTATAGGCAATTTTTACCATTCTGGCAAAGCTTATGCTGACCCCATTTCTTCAAAAGTGCAGTTATCACATATGTGGGGTGGGTATTATAATCATGAAGCTGACCTGAAAGACATGCTTTGCATGGATTTTTTCAACATCGATCCACAAAAACTTATCAAACCTGAGATGCTTGCTCAAATTAAAGCTAAAATTCCTTCCTCGCTTGCATTTGACGCCTTGATCGAAGAGCTTTCCCAACAATATGAAGAGATCGAATTCCAAATTCATGATGATCTTGAAAGCAAATTTGAAAATCTCGATATGAACCCAAAAGGACCTCAAAAAATTGTTGGAGCTATATTTCATTGTGTTGACCGTACCGATGCCCCAAATCCACAAGATAAAAGGGTTCGGAAGGTCATGGAGAGCGTCACTTTGCCAAAACAACTGCCACCTGGAGGAGGAATGTCTTGTTCTGAATTCGCAGCAAAGACCACAACAGCAGCATTAATCAAACTTGATCAATGGCTTAAGGAAAAATTGGCTTCTATCGGCATCCAGACAAATGAGGATGATATAGGCATGCATGCTCTCAAGCTACCTATCGATGCAAATCGTCGATTTGAAACCGTTTTTCCTGGTGAAATTTTAGAGTTATATAAAAAAGCCGGGGCTATCGAAAAGCTACCTCCTCCAGAAGTCTTTGCAGCAATTATCAAAGACTTCACTTAAGATATACCAAGCGCGGTTAGCTTTGGCGTTTTGCGCAGAGACTGGGAAAAAATTGGCAAAACCGGAGTCAGGCTTGCGATTTGAGAAGCTTTCTAGTATAGTTTTGAGAGGGGCTCAAATCACAAATCGCAAGCCAGACACCAATTTTTTCCCAGCCTCTGCGCAAAACGCCAAAGCTAAACGCGCTTGATATTAACAGATTGGACTGTAGAATAGTGCAGTTCGTCCAATCTGTCCATGGTTCGAGTTGCCCAATTTACAAACAAAATCACAAAGTTCTTGACCTTCTTTTATCAAATCAGATATAAGCTAGCGTTCACAACGTAAGGTGGCATGGCCAAGTGGTAAGGCAGAAGCCTGCAAAGCTTCCATTCCCCAGTTCGAATCTGGGTGCCACCTTTTTTTTCCCCATATTATGCTATATATAATTGCAACTCCAATCGGAAATCTTGCCGATATCACTTTCCGAGCCATCGAGACTATTAAAGCTTGCGACTATATCCTCTGCGAAGACACTCGACATAGCCGCGTTCTTTTGCAGCACTATCAAATCCAAAAACCTCTTAAAAGCTTTCATAAGTTTAGCGAATCATCTAAAGAATCTGAAATTCTCGATGATCTGAAACGAGGTATGACCTTAGGGCTTATCTCCGACGCGGGCACCCCAGGTATTTCTGATCCGGGAACTCAATTAATTCAAGCCTGCATTGAAAACAATCTAACCGTTGTTGCCATTCCGGGTCCGTGCGCAGCCATCACAGCACTTTGCTGCTCCGGCTTAAATACGGATCGTTTTCAATTTCTGGGCTTTCTTCCAAAAAAATCCGGTGAACTGCAGCGTCTTTTAAATGATATTTTAGCTTATCCCGGCACAACAATTTGCTATGAATCCCCTCATCGATTGCTAAATGTTCTTGAACTATTGCATACCTTAGCCCCTGATCATTCAATTGTCGTTGGCCGCGAACTTACAAAAAAATTCGAAGAAATTAAAAGAGGAACGCCTCAAGAATTGTTATCTTATTGGTCCAATTCTGTACTTAAAGGTGAAATTGTCCTCCTCATCGCCGGAAGTAAAAGAAATGATGAGCAAGATTGGGCTTTAATGACTCCCAAACAGCATGTAGAATACATGCAATCGACATATGAATTATCGCTGAAAGAAGCAATTATCGCTGTTGCTAAAGAACGAGACGTAAGTAAGAGGGATATTTATAACGTTATGCATCAAAATTAGCTTTTCAGTTTAATCGCCAAGGTTTATTCTTTTACCTTTTAGTAAGGCAAACAACATGCAGACGAAGTCACATCCAATCAAAGCCATCTGCAATCCCTACGTATTTGTGCTTAAAGAAGGCAGAACAATTAAATCCAACTATCTGGATTATTCCCTGATGATGCTATTCACGTATTCTAACGAACAAATAAACTCACCGGAAGACCACGAATTTAAAGGCATAGAATCTGTAATCGAACCTTTCTTCAATATCCCCTTCTAAGGTATATCTTATACTCGACTTTATACAATTTTTGCCTCTATCCGAGGAAGGGTGCAAAAATTGTACAAAGTCGGGTTGTAAATTACTTGCCTCTTTCCCCTAGATTCTCTACACTGATGGTTTATGATTGAAATGAAACCTAACACAAAGTAAGTCGCGATGGACCTACAAAAAGAAATTGAAAAACTCATAGAAAGAGCCATCGCAGAAGATATCGGAACTGGTGATATAACCTCTTTAGCGTGCCTCCCTGAATCAAGGCTGACTTCAGGAGTATTCCTGCTAAAGCAGTCGGGTGTTATCGCGGGCTTGCCATTGCTTCCTCTTTTATTTCGAGCCATTAATCCCAATGTCGAAATTGAATTGCTAGCTCAAGAAGGGTCCTTCCAAAAAATGGGCACCTTAATTGCTAAATTTTCAGGGCCAGCCCAAGCTATACTAGCCGGGGAACGCGTAGCTCTTAATTTGTTGCAACACGCTAGTGGTGTAGCTACAACGACAGCAGAATATGTCAAGAAAATCGCAAACATCAAATGCGATATTTTAGACACCAGGCGAACCCTACCTGGTTTACGTGCATTGGAAAAATATGCCGTAGCTGTTGGCGGTGGGAAAAACCATCGAAATGGCCTTGACGACTGCTTTTTAATTAAGTCAAGTCATCTAGCATTCCTCGCCGGCGGTAGTATGCATCCGATTAGAGAAGCCGTGGAAAAGATAAAGAGCTATACTCCAAACATTCCGATGGAAATCCAACTCGATTCCATAAGCCAGATAGAAGAAGCCTTACAACATGATTTCAGAGCTATTATGCTGCGCAATATGAGCATTGAAGATATTTTACAGAGTGTAGCTTTGATTAAACACAGTAATAAAAAAGTCTATTTAGCTTTTTCAGGCAATGTCACGCTTGATACAGTCAGATCGATAGCAGAGACTGGCATACACG
>Ga0207123_1029_pt1 | contig 33029 bp, 25 predicted proteins | sample Alteio_BWMinHeat_39_FD_153503 | JGI IMG/M metagenome (GOLD analysis project Ga0207123, IMG submission 153503) | Enriched cells from forest soil in Barre Woods Harvard Forest LTER site, Petersham, Massachusetts, United States -... | ecosystem: Environmental > Terrestrial > Soil > Temperate forest >... | reverse complement strand
AAAAACAATTTAACTGTATAATTATGATTAATTAATTGATATTAATTATCTTTTTAATTTTTGAGGATTTTATGACACCTATTCCCTCGTTTGATATCAATACCGGTAATATCGACCAATTTAACACTGTGTTAGACAAAGCACTGTCATCGCGTCAAACAGGAGCAATAAATGGAATCCTCTATGTAGTCCTTGATAATACCGACCACCCTTCAAAACTTCAGCTTACAACAGACCAAAATCATGCTGCCAATTTTGGCAATTTATCGACTATAAATACTGTTGTTGATTCCATCATCAAACGCCTAAATCCGGAAAATTCTCAACAAGTTAAAACCCGAGCCTCTCAAAGAAAAATCATTGAGATCGAATCCAAAATATCAACTCTTTTTAACTCACGGCTCCCAATAAACTCGAATTTAGCTACAAGTTCTCGCCAATCCAGTTTGCCTTTCGATCTATTTCACCGAGGAGTGGCTTATCTATCTTCAATGTGGACTGCCTCAACGCAACAGTTGCAAAATGTGTCTGCTTTGTTTACCCGACAATCCCCTGTTAATTCTGATAACATGGAGGACGTCGGCTTAGCTACTCCCGTGCGCAAAAACTTAAAACGAAAACCAGAAGAACCTACGACAAATGAGGAGATGGAACCTTCTGCCAAACGAATTGCAGCATCAGCAGCTGTAGCAGCCGTTCTGAAGCCCCCTTTCAGTGTCCTTTTGCAAGAAATAGAAGGTAAATTAAAGAATGGTCAGTACACCGCGTACACTCTCAGGGAATTTGCTTTAGCTATTCGGGATCGTAGAGCCGATATCAAAATTGAAGAATTTACGCTAGTATGGCCCATTTTCACTGAATTAAAAGCGAGGATAAAAGATGTTCCAATATGGAATTTCATTTTATCAAGTCATACCAGAAATGAAATATCTTAAATAATAGAACATATCGAAGTAATTCTTAAAACAATTAATAAAAATCGTATGATTGTAAGGGTAAATGAATGGGCAGCCGATGAAACTGTTCAAGGATGTAAATGGGTTGCAGCAAACAATATCATAGCAGCTATTCAAGATGACGGTACCGAACTCGATATTGAATGTTGCTGTTTAAGGTCTTTTCCAAGCTGTTTAAACAATCTCAATCTCTCCAAGATAACAACACTTAAACTAGGTGGAAATGAACTTACATCATTCCCGAAGGAAATTTTACACTGGACTCAGCTAGAAAACTTAAGTTTATTTAATAATTCTATTGAAACTGTTCCGCCAGAAATAAAACTGTTATCTAAATTAGAAACTTTATGTCTAGGTTATAACAAACTTTCTTCACTACCACAAGAAATCGGAGAGCTTAGGCAGTTGGAATTTTTGGGGCTTACCTATAACATGATTGAATCGTTGCCACCTGAAATTCGACATCTTACTCGACTGGAAACTCTCGCTATGAACCATAATAGCATTCAGACTTTACCACCAGAAATAAGGTATCTCACAAATCTAACAGAACTTCTCCTTGATCATAACAGACGGCTTAAATCATTGCCGATAGAAATTGGACTGCTACGCAACTTAGAATATCTTAGCGTAACTAACAACCGCCAGCTAAAGGCATTGCCTTTGAGCCTTGGCCAACTATTACACCTTACACATATCGATAATGATAACTCGGGGATTTCGGCTGAACAAGTCGACGCCATTTTACAACAATGTCGGGCAGCAAGAAACGATAATGCAGTCGAAGTTCTGCCAAGTCGTCTCCAAATGTGGAAAGCCGCGGGTGCCAGCAATCTCAATATAGAAGATTTAAATGTCTTAACATTACCACAGAAAGGCAGTTTAAATGAATGGCTCGTACGATTAGAGGGAACAAACGACTTTAAAAATGCACAAGCCTCTCTTGCCAAAACGACATGCGAAATTATACAAACAGTTTTTACAGATAAGTCCTTTCGCAAGCTGTTCTTTACACAGGTAGAAGCCAACCTTGAATCTTGTCAAGATCGTGCTGCCATGGCCCTCAATGAAATTTATACAGCCTGGAAACTAGCTACGCTTCCGGAAAATGCCAGCTTAAAGAAAAAGTTAGATATAATGACTCAAGGAGCTAAAACATTAGCTTTAAGAGCTGCGCTCGCCAAAAGGATTGAGCAGCGTCAAAAGGATTTGGTTAATATTGAGCATGAAAATGTAGAGATATATCTATACTATGAAAGCACTCTACGTGAAGAACTAAAATTGCTGACGGCCATACAACAAACGCAATACGCGGAACATATTGGCAAACGCAATTGGATTGATAGGAATGGGCTGGTTCAGGAGGTCAATGCAACTTTTTTTGAGCATTTGATGACATTGCCCATTTTTGAAAAAGAGATTGAAAAGCTTGATGCCATCAAAAAAATTAAAAATGAATATGAAGCAAAAATGGCAAAATTAGAAAACGAAAGACCTAATGGAGACCAGTTCTCTGAAGCCGTTTTGAATTTTAACGTAAAGTTAAACGAACTCATGCAAGAGAGAGAAAAAAAGCTTACTGAGGCTGCAAAGGTTTGGTATGAGGCGATTTAACAACCGCGAAGCGGTATCTCTAATTTATAAGTTTCTAGGATTGCAAAACCTCGAAGAGGTGACTTGTGTAAAGCCCATGATGTAGCGCCGAAGGTGCAAATCGTGGGTTAAATCAAGGTTGATAGTTCAGTCTCGAAGAGGCGGCTAGTGTATCTCCCCTGATGTAGCACCGAAGGTGAAAATCCGGGAATACCCGTTTACAAAACAGTTTAAGGCTAAAAAATGCATTCTTCATTTATTACAATAGATTTTCTATCGACTTCCACCGGATTTTCACCTTCGGCGCTACATACGGGGAGAGACACTAGCCGCCTCTTCGAGACTGGCTTATCAATCATGATTTAACCCACGATTTGCACCTTCGGCGCTACATCATGGGCTATACACAAATCACCTCTTCGAGGTTTAGCAAGCCTAATAAGCTATAAACTATAAAGCACCCACTTCGTGAGAGATTCTCGGGCTGCCTACTCCAAACGCTTCGCGCTCCTTTTATAATTAGCTAATTATATGGGAGTCTTTCTGTGCATTAAGACGTGGGCTTCTGCGGCGAAATTAAAGAAAAAGACAACCGCCGGGGATAATGCTGCTGCAAAAGGAATCATGATAAAAAACCATTGCAATACATTATGGAGAGGGTCTGAACAAATATAACATACCGTTTCAGTCAAGACAGCTGCCAGCACTAACAAACCGCCTAAAAACAGCAGCGGCAATAGAGCCATCAAGCCATATACGATGTTGGAAAAAGGATCGGATTTAAGGCGTTCGATCAGCATTTGGGCTACGTGAATGCGGTTCAAGCCTTTGAAGGCAATGATAGGTGTGACAAAGAATAACATTGCCAGATTTAAGATGCATAAAATCAAGGTGCATAAATTGAGAATAAAAGGAGCAAATGCAAGAAGAACTCCAATCACCTCACCAATCCCCGGAGTTAACCTTAACAATAAAAATATTCCCAAAAAAATCCAAAGCAGAAGATAGCTCAAAATAATAGGAATCGAAAAATACGATGCACCAATCACAATCGGCCATGACTTCTTCAATATTTCTCGATAACTTACGGTGCGTTGTTTAATTTCATTATGATACATGCGAATAAGCACTATGCCCATCGAAAGTAAGATTCCAGCACAAAGAAAAAATGGCAAAAAAGTTAAACTCAGCGTTACCCAATGGCTTGCGCCTATTGCCAGTCCTCGAAAGAAAACCACCAGCAACCCACAAAACATTAGTACCACTGAAGTCAAAATTAATTTTGTCCTGGATATGGATAAGGTTAAAGCTCTATTAAACGCCGTTTGAAGGTCGCTGAAATTCATTATTAGATTCCTTCACGTTGCTTAAAGATGTATTTAGGTCTTACGATAGGCGTTCCTTTACCACCCCTTGCTTCACAACGCTCATAGACTATTTGGATGGCTATGCCAACCACTCTGGCTAGTCCAAACAATACCGTAAAATATTGAGGAAAAGGGAAGCCTGCCGCAGAAAGAAGCACGCCCGAAATGGCATCTACATTTGAATAGGGATCCGAAACCTTAGGATTATCTTTTAAGACTTTTGGTGCCACTTGACGCAAAAGGCATGCAATTTTTACTAATGGATTATTTGGAAACTTACTTTGCGCTTTATCATACATCACTGTCGCTCTTGGATCTTCCACCCTCAAGACGGCATGTCCAAAACCAAAAATCAGTTGATTGTTGGCAATGCGGTTTCGCAGCCATTCCTCCAACCTTTCTGGAGTAACAGAATCACCCATTTCACGATGGATTTCTTCAACGAGTTCCAAACTGTCCTGGTTGGCCCTGCCGTGGCGTGGTCCGGCCAAGGCACACATTGCAGCCGTAATCGAACCATACATATCTTCAAGTCCGGAAGCTACGGCTTTACCGACAAATGTCGAGAGGTTGCCGCCGCCGTGATCGTAATGCAGAATATTAAATAATTTGAACGTATTGATTAATTTGCTGCTGTCGATATTAGGAACATTGAGCATTTGAGCAAAATTTTCCATGTAACCAAGCTCAGGCTTGGAGGGTTTAGTCTCTCCCCATCCGGCATGATGATTAATCACTGTAGCGGTTATTTCAGATATTTTTGCAATCAGGTTTAGACAATCCTCACGATAATCATCTTTTCCTTCAAGCATCCCACACATGAGCAAAGAAGAGCAAAAAAGTTTCATTGGGTGTCCGCGGCGAGGCAACAGCTTAATGTGCTTTATAAGCTCAGGTGTGCAAAGAGATCTCTTTCGCAAATCCCCTGTAAATTCTTGCTGCTGCTTTGCAGATGCATCGTAGCCATGGTACAGCAAAAATATAACTCTTTCCGGTTCCCAGTTGGAGAGTTCTGCCACGGACTGATTACAATAGAACAGGCCTTTTTGAGGGTCGACGGTAGAAGTCGTGCAATAGCCTATTGGAAATCCGCGGAGTCCAGTTTCTAAGTGATCTTTAGTAATTTGAAACAGCACTTCACTGTTTGATTCAGGCATTTGATTACCCCTTATTTGTTAGAGGTCGTTAATAAATCCATTACCATATTTCTTTCTTCAATCAATTCTTTTTGTGAAGCCTTAATCTTAGTAGTCAAAAATTCATTCCAATGCAAGTCTTTTACAATCTCATAGTCCCCTTTTCCATTCGATCGGCAGGGAAAAGAAAAGACGATCCCTTCTTCAATGCCATAAGGGTTGCCATCACTGCAAACGCCACTCGAAAACCACTCCCCTTTTGAAGTTGGGGTAATTAGCGATTTTATGGCATCAATGATCGCATTGGCTGCGGAACCGCTGGATGACTTGCCTCGATAGCTGATGATTTCAGCCCCTCTTTGCTGTACCTTTGATACGAACCCATTTTCAAGCCAATTTAGATCGGAGATTTTGCTTGTGACTGGTGATCCTTTGATAGTGGCATTGTAAAAGTCTGGTACTTGCGTGCTGGAATGATTGCCCCATATTGTCATACGCGTTACATCGGTTGTGTCCACTTGTGCTTTCTGTGCCAACATAGCTGTCGCACGATTTTGATCTAAACGCGTCAAAGCAAAGAAATTCTTGCGCGGAATTTGCGGGGCATTCTCCATTGCGATCAGGCAATTTGTATTGCATGGATTTCCCACGACTAATATTTTTACATTTTTGTCTGCCGATTGATTTAAAGCCCTTCCCTGTTCCGAAAAAATCTTGCCATTATCTTTAAGGAGATCTTGTCTTTCAACACCCGGCCCCCTCGGTTTAGCCCCCACCAGCAAGGCGTAATGCACGCCTTTAAACACTTCAAAGGGATCACTGCCGATGTGAATTTCTTTAAGAAGCGGATAGCTGCAATCATCGAGTTCCATCTTCACACCTTCCAAAGCTTTAAAAGCTTCCGGGATTTCCAGGATGTGCAAAGCGATGGGTTGATTGAAACCAAACATTTCCCCGCTAGCAATGCGAAAAAGGAGACTGTATGCTAGTTGTCCGGCGCCACCGGTGACAGCAACGCGAATTAAATTGTTAGGCATTTTTTGGCTCCTTTATGGTTTGGAGTGCGGTGACATTATATACGCATTTAGTTAAAGGTTTGTAAACATCTAAATCAACCAAAGTTTATCTTTAAAAACGAGTCTTATTTATTCAACGCAAAGACGCAAAGTCGCAGAGACGCAAAGAGTGCCTTAACCATTAAAGCGAGTTAGTTTGGTTAAACTATTAAAAAAATTTCTTTAATAGGTCCCCCTTTGCGTCTCTGCGACTTTGCGTCTTTGCGTTGAATAGAATAAGACTCGAATTTGACGACTTATTTTAACCTCTTAATTTTTATTATAAGTCATTTATGTCTTTATAGCCTGATGCGTATGTGACAAGTCACCGCACTTCAAATTTAAGGCAATTTACATGCGTATAAACAAACGACCGCAAGCTTCTTTTCGCACGCGAAATAATGATGATGAACGAAGCGTTTTCTCAATGAATTCGACAGAATAATTTCCCCACTTTTTGGCAAACTCACGAAAAATCAATATAACAAGCTCGGAAAGAGGGTAATAGACGTCACCTTGGTAAAAATATGTCAACGCTGTATCAATGATATTTTGATAAGCTTCTTTTGCCCTTCTATCGACAAAAAACAACTCATCGTTTGTATGTACAAGATAATCTCCAAAAGCAAATGAACCGGAAAAATAAACAGCATCGAAAAAATCTACAACCATAGGAACTAACGTTTGTTGAAGGGAAATCCTCTGCAATCTTTCCAGAATTTCATTTTTCGTGGCAAATCCATGTCGTCGATTAATCCAAGGTGTGATAAAGATATTTACAATTTTTTTTAGATCATTCTGTACGCGGTCTTTCTTCTTCAACAACTCAGGCGAAATTTCATTCCGCCATTCCACACGTTTTTCAACAGTGAGCCTGCGCACCTCCACACTTTCTATAGGCGACAATGAAAATAGATCCGCCATTTGAAAAGGCTCCAAAGCGACATAAACTTTTTTCCTGCTTAGCGCCGCTAACAAGCTGCGCATCCAGGAGACTAAGTCTATCACTTGACATCCATACAGAGTATGCCCTTCAAGGTAGCTGCGCAATTTCTGTCGGACTTCATCTATATGCCCTTGGCCTATTCCTTTTACATACACCAATTTATTAAGATCAGCTTTAGATAGTGTTTCTAGAGTGGATAGGCCTTGTTCAAACAAACATTTTTCAACATGTGTACCTAGTCCGAGAACATTTATAGGCTCTTTTAACATAAAAGAGTCCATGCATCCTTTGTAGGCATCTCCGAAATCAAACTCAAGCTGGGTTGAAGGTTCAAGGAACGTTTTGGGTAAAGAAGAAGTGTTTTTGGTGGATTCGGAAGCATGTGTGTTAATGCGACGAACTGTTTTTAAATCGACATTTTCAACGTTATAAATAGCCTCTAAACCATGACTATAAGAGGTTTTATAAACATCTTCAAAAGACTTGAATTCAGAGGTGGAGGTTGCGTTTGCCGATTTTTTCAGGGCATCCGGATTAACTTTATTTGTTTTTATATTTTCAACAAAAGTCATGCTTTCGATTAATATGATTCGTTAATCATCTATATAGCAAAATATCGTCAAATTAATCTAGTATAAAAAAAGGTAATTTACATTTTATTGAAAATATGGTATTATTTCCTTAAACCATTAAACAATAGATACTTATAATGCTTTGCTGCTGCTCTACTAAAATTAAAGTTTCGGACAGTACACTTGCTCCGCCTCAATTTCTGACGGCAGAAGAATATCTTGCTAGGGTCGATGTAAACCTAAAAAAGCACGCAAAAAAACTATCAAAAGTGCTGGTGGAAGCACCTCCTGCCAATCAACAAAAGGTTCCCCCAGTTGCTGCCACAGTTGCAACTGTAGGCTCTGCACATTTGAATCTTCCAAATCAAGAAAGTCAAAATGTCAGTCCTAAATTAACTAGTGGGCAAGAAAGCTTTAGAAACGACTTACAGTTGTTTAGTTTGTTGAGGGCATCACCTGGGTTAATAGACATCTCAGTAGTTGCAGGATCTCCAGGCCCTTCCTTTTCCCCAGGAGCTTCCATTACAGATTCACCCAGAAATATCAATACTGCGGTGATCGCCCAAAAACCTTTAGATCAAAGAATTACAGAATTTTACGAATCTAAGGCCGAGAAAAAATAGCATCATCGTGCTTGAAGGATACTTTCCATGCATGTGTTGCCGCAAAGCGGTGACTAAATTTAATGAGTAACGACATTAGCTAAATCGTACTCAAAGATACGCGAAGCGTTTGGAGTGCGCAGCCCCTGCTGCGCTTTTATAGAAAGCATGTCAGACAAAATGCAATGAAAAAAAGATTCATGCATCCTCTATATTTGGTATATGTTTTACTCTCTTATTTCTTTATACCCACGTTTATTCTATCAAAAGCGCAGCAGGGGCTGCGCACTCCAAACGCTTCGCGGACCTTTGAGCACGATTTAGCTAGTGTCGTTACTCATAAGTATCTCTATATTATCTTTGTGGATTATTCCTCGGATAGGGGCTTCTTTGAGAATTATTTCTAGGATTGTTATTTCGTGGCGAGTTATTCCTTGGGCTTCTAGCCTGATTGTTTCGTCCATTCTGAATAGGTTCAGCCGCTATTGAAGGATCAGGCTCATACCCTGGTTCAGTTTGGCTAGGGATTTTTCGCTTTAGCAAATGCTCGATATCTTTAAGTAATTTATGTTCATCAATGCACACTAAAGAACATGCACACCCTTCATTTCCAGCACGACCTGTACGACCAATTCGATGAACATAGTCCTCCGGGACATTTGGGAGTTCAAAATTAACTACATGCGGGAGCTGATCGATATCTAGTCCGCGCGCAGCAATATCTGTTGCTACAAGCACGCGCAATGATCCTTTTTTAAAATCATGCAAAACTTTAGTACGGGCTGACTGACTTTTGTTTCCATGTATAGCGTCAGCAGTGATTCCGTCCGTCACTAATTGTTTTGAAAGTTTATTCGCACCGTGTTTAGTCCGCGTGAAAACGAGAACCTGCTCCCATTTTTGGGAAGAAATCAAGAAAGAAAGAAGCTCACGCTTGCGTTTGTTATCGACTGGATACACGATTTGTGTGACTAATTCAGTAGGGGTATTATGGCGGGCCACTTCAATTGTCTGTGGGGTTTTGAGAAAACCGGAAGCCAGGCTTTTGATTTCATTTGAAAAGGTTGCTGAAAACAAGAGATTTTGTCTCTGCTTCGGCAATAGAGCTAATATTTTGCGAATATCATGAATAAAGCCCATATCAAGCATTCGATCGGCCTCATCAAGTACAAGAATTTCTACTTGCGAGAGGTCTATGAATCCCTGAGAAACGAGATCTAAAAGTCTACCTGGAGTTGCAATGATGATGTCAGCACCGCTATGCAGCTTTTTTATTTGCATATTGATATTAACGCCGCCAAAAATGACTTGAGCTTTCAATGGCAGAAATTTTCCATAAGTTTTAACGCTGTCGGCAACTTGCGCTGCAAGTTCGCGAGTAGGAGTTAGAATAAGTCCGCGTACTGTATGTTTCTTTTTGTTGTTTTTATTGGCCATCAAGAGTTGCAGAAGGGGTAGTGTGAAGCCTGCTGTTTTTCCTGTGCCTGTTTGAGCGCCGGCCAGGAGATCTACACCTTGGAGGATAAGAGGAATGGCTTGTGCTTGAACGGGAGTGGCTTTGGTGTACCCTGATTCATCGATTGCTTGAAGGAGTTCATTTTGGAGTCCGAGATCTTTAAATAGCATTGTTTCCTTAATAAGTTGTATTTTTTCGTCTAAGTAACAATTATAAACAAAACTATCTTTAATAGATAGTTTATTGTCTGATTATTTCTTTTTGGCGACAAGAACGTGTATTTTAGCAATCTCTTGCACCATACCAGGGGCAAGCATACCTAAATACGAAGTATGAAGAGATCCATTAATGTATTTAAAACGATGTTTATTCGACTTATCCCTTTGACATTCACTTCGTGCTGCTATAACGCTTTTTTCGACATATCCGGACTTTATAACTTTAAAACCTTCTTTTTCCAATTCCTCTTTAGCTCTTGCATGAAAGGCTGGTTCAAATAGAATTCTTTTCATGGAAGGACAATTTAATTTTTTTATACACTCGTCTAAATATGCAAGCGATCCCGCTTCATTTGATATAAGATCTGCTGTTTCACAAAAATCTTCCCGTTCAACGTTTTTCAATTTCATGTAATCAGAAATTGCTTGTTTCTCGGGACTGCTATCTTCAAGTGTGGCCATGCGGAGACTAAGCTCGCTTCTTTCGATTACATAAATGCCTATATTTCCTACCGAACGTTCGACACATGGAAATATAATTGTTGCATCAGTAGTATATTCATCGACCAGAACGCTGAAAAAACTCATGCGCGTGGTAAAATTGATTAGAACACCCTCTGGCAATAAAACCTTGTAAGCTTCCTTACATGTTTTCGCAAGATCTGCACGTATAAAGGTAGAGAGTACATCGTTCAAGACAATACATGCGTAACGCTTGGTGCCAAGTTGTGAGGAAAGCTTTTTACAATCAAGTACTTTCATAGGTAATACAGGATTATGTTCCATATTATATTTTGCAACTACAGCCGGACGGAAGTCTGAAAGCTGTATTCGTTGTTTCACTTGTTCTGAGATTCCAGCAAGAAAATCATTGATAGGATATGAACCCGAGCCCAGCTCTAAAGTATCTTCAATATCTCGGCAATGTTTTAGAAGTGTTTTTTCAAAAATTAAACCGACAGCTCTCTGAAACTCTGTAATGTCGTCACAGAAAAATTCGCATCCCACATCCATCCAAAACCCATCACTTCCTCCATTCATCCTTGCCATGGTCACCGGAGTCCCATTATTTGGTATAAATTTGCATTTATAACTTAAACGCTTATCACTAGCTAAAAAAGCACCTAAAAGCAGTTTGAACTTTTGATGATCGGTCTTCTCCACAATTGGCGATTTAACGGCAAGCGATCCCATTAATACATCCAGTTCATGGTCTAATTGAAAAACCCTGGAAATTAAAGCGGAGGACTGCAGATCAGAACATTGAGGAAGCTGAGTTAATTGTGCTAACATAAAGGAAATCCTGTTTCATAGATTTTAAAGATAGTTATATTAACTGTTATGTTTATATAATTCAAGCATTTAAAATCTTTCAACGTTCTTGATTGAAATCATTAGGCAAAGATGGGCGAACAGGACTTACTGAGTTAACAGGAAGTAACTGCCTATACCGTCCATATTTGTCCATATTTGTCCATGCTTGTCCATGCTTGTCCATGTTTGTCCATGTTTGTCCATCCCATTTATAAATTAATGAAACGTTAACACAATGTTAACGTAAAATTAATCTTTTAAAAAACAAACCAATCCTGTATAATCATCCTTTAATTAATATTATTTACACTTACTAACACAAATTAAAGGTTTATAATGACACTATCTCCAACAGTTGATTCCTCCCTGAACCCAATCGCCGGCAGCGCACGGCTAGCTCCCCTACCAATGCCTCAATCCAAAAGTAGACGACTGATCAACAAAATCGCCCAGATAGCCAATGCCATCTTTCGATTTCTAACCTACCCCTTCAGAGCTCTTTATAACCTATGCGGAGGCAAAAGAATTTTTACGACTCGCGAATCACAGCGTTTAAGAACGGAGCATATCAATTTACCTCCAAGGCCAGAACTTAAAGATAGAAATATCACGCCTCCTACAGCAATCATTCCCGAGGAATCCCCCGCACAAAACAAAACTGTTATTGTATGTCCTATTTATGATGATGAATTAGAAGGTTTGCGAGAATTCGCCCGTGATTTTTCAGTGCTTATTGGCAATGGCCTTTACGATAAAAATCTCAAGCAAAGATTGGAATCCTTGCAAGAATCAGCGCCCTCATTGACCACTATTAAATCAGCAGCCAAACTGCTAGTTGAAGTAGGCGATAAAGCGGGTAAACCCATCTTCCAACAATGCTCCGCTCAAAAGAGACAAGTTATCGGCCCTTATCTAAAAAAGATCTTTGAAATGCTCCTTAAAGAAGATCAACAATCTTTAACTGACCGTCTTAATGCCGAGCTTAGGGTGCGTGTAAACGCTTTCGAATCGTCCGATCATATTGATCCGGATGATTACATCAACCCCATTCTGAAATGGATTCCGAAATCGGGTGTGGCGCAGCAACCCTTAGAAAATTATTATAGACCCGGCCGCGGTTTAAAGCCTGAACTTATCGGGGAATTGCGTACCACGGCTTTAGAGTTTTGGAATAAAGAAATCGAAAATGATCGTGTAAATCTGTTTAAAGAAATGCAATCAAAAATTAACGAAGAAATACGAAACCCTAAAACACCTCCAGAACAAGAGTTTGACAAACATTATGTTCAGCCAACATTAAAATGGCTTTTGCGTACCGATCACTCAACTCCGCTTACACAGACGTTTGAACTTCTTGGTCAACATAGCGAAGATCTCATTGACCTCGTCTTTGAAAAAGCGATCACAATACTGCTTGAAAAGAAAATTGATCAATATGCAAAGCTGATGAAAAAAACGATGGAAGAACGCCTTGGCTCTATTGTTCAGGAAACGATTAGAAATAACGCGATCCTATTGACGAACTTTGTTTCTTCAAGATTTTCGGCGTTAACAGCCACAATGGACTTTCCTAAAACATTCGACGCCATTCTGCACGATGTTATAGCCCCTCATGTTGAAGCTTGCATTAACATTGAAAAGAATATGGCTTTCGAAAAAGAACTTCTCGATAAAGCCAGAAAGAGCGCCCAAATTAATCCTAGAAATAGCCAGGAAGAAATTACAAAGAGCCGAGCGGAACAGCATCTAGCCTCGGTACAAAGATATCCTAGTGATCAGGTCTTTTTTGAACACGTTTATCTCGAGGAATTAAATAATCAACCTCTTCTGCTTGATCAAAGAATGAAACAATATGTTGAGCAAAAGTTAGCACTGCCCGGCCAGGCTAATGATAATAGTCCGTCGCTTCAAGCCATGCAAAAAGCGATCTTCACAGGTATCGCTGAAGATATGATTGCCCTCATGCTGCCTGTTGAAAAACGGATCAGTGAAAATGGAGAGATCATCGAAGTTGATGCTTTTCAGCAAATGTGGGAACGACTTTACTTTCCACCTGAATTGCTGCAGTTGGTTAAACATGCTGAAGAACTCGGCAGCGAATTCATCACGCCTGAAACAGCTGCCCTATTCTCTAAGGTGAAACAACCAGTTCTCGATATCTTCCAAAGTATGTTTAGAACCGCTGCTCAAGATCTCATAAAAAAACAGTTGATTAAAGTCATACAAACAGGGTTTGAAAAAGTCACTCTGCAAGCTCAATTGCATGAACTTGTTGCAGAATCCGTTCTACCTGCTATCAACTCTCAATTAATTTCGATCTTTGTAGCTCAACAGGTTGGCGGTCATCAGTCCGATACAGCACCTTTATTCCATTCTCTTCTTACACAAGATGCATCCCAACGCGGCACAAATACAAGGGCTTTACAGGGATTGCTTGTTAACCTTGCCAAAGCAAACTTTAAACATTTTACAGGTCAGAAGTTCTATGCTAACGAATCCTATAACAATGGGTCTTCTCAACTGACCTACCGCGACTTTTCACCTGAGGATTGGGAAAAGATATCTTTTAATGTCGTTTCAAAATTTGAAAAGAAACTCAAAAGCCAATTGAAGTCGGATGACATGGAAGTCGATACTACTACACTTTCATTAGAAGACGTCAATAAAGCTCTTGGTCAGTTATTTAAAACCGATAAAAAAGAGAATGATAGGGTCTTTGGCGATTTGACCATGGATCTTATTTTTAAACTAGGTGGATGGTCCGGAGAAGGTCTCATCGGATGGTTTATTAAAGACAATCTAAGCGAAGAATTGACTGCCAATACGCGTGAAATGAGAGCGTCCCATCATTTCTTAATAGAAAATATAGCTGAAGCACTTAAAGACAATTTCTTAAATGAAGAACGCGTTCAACAGCTGCTTTCGGATCTTCCTCCGAAACAACCTGCTCTTACAGCTAGAAAACTGGCTCATCAAATGGAGACGACGTCTCAGATAGCTCATGACATGCTAATGCATTTCACAGGACAGCAAGGCTGGACTGTTAAATTTGCAACAAGAAAAATCGTTACAGATAAACCCAAAGCTATTGAAGATTTGGTCACCGGTATCTACCAAAAATTATTTAATCACAATGAATTCAATCAAAACATGATATTAAGGATGTACAATGTTGTCTATGCCTCAATGGCTGAAGCTTCCGAAGCATTGCGTAATAGAGAAAATATGATGATCCACCAGAAGTTGGCGGCAATACAAGCACAGACAGAAGCTCAGGTTATCATAGCTTAAAATTGATCCAATTCAACGTAAAGCAACAAAAAGAAGCAACAAAAAGAAGCCATAAATTCATATTTGGCACGTGTCCTATTTTTATTAAACGCAAAGGCGCAAAGACGCAAAGATCAACTTAAAGAGTTATTTTGGCACGTTTACTATTTATTCAACGCAAAGGCGCAAAGACGCAGAGACGCAAAGAGAACATTTTAGCCTCAGAGATATAAAGAAGAAATGATTTAGATAAAAGTCGTCGCACAATTATTGGTTAATTAAAGCAATTTGATCAGGATGGGAAGGGTAAACACAAAAAAAAATATTCCAGTAAACTGAATCTATTCCTTAAAGCTAAAATGCTCTCTTTGCGTCTTTGCGTTTAATAAATAAAACACGTTTCAAAGTAAATCTTACAATTTATCTTTGCGTCTTTGCGTTTAATAAAAATAATTCACGTGCCTGACTAACTCTTAGGCTAGTTCGAATTCTGTGCGTACCAGCACATCCTTTTCACCTTCAGTCCTCGCGACCAAGACTGCACAGCAGCTGTCGCTGAATACATTCACAGTTGTGCGACACATATCCAAAATGCGATCCACAGCAAAAAGTAATCCAACACCTTCAGCTGGCAATCCAAGAGCTTTCAAGATGACAATGATGGCTACAATGCTCGCTGAAGGAATTCCGGCAATTCCTATAGAAGTTACCAATGATAGCAATACGATACTAAATTGTGTTGCCAATGTAAGTTCGATCCCATAAACCTGTGCAATAAAAATAGCTGCAACACACTCATAAAGGGCCGAACCTGACATATTTATCGATGTGCCTAATGGCACTACAAGGCTGCAAATGCGGTTAGAAACTCCAGCACGCTTCTCGACGCATTCGATCGTGACAGGCAATGTAGCCGATGATGAACTGGTGGAAAAAGCCGTCAGCAAGGCCGGAGCCATCGCCTTGAAGTGTGTTAGAGGATTTACCCTTGCAACAACCTTTAAAAGTAAAGGCAAGGCAATAAATAAAAAGAAACTTAGGGCAAAGACCACCGTTAAAGAAAATAATGCCAGCGACCGGAGCGATTCAAGCCCTGAATTTGCAAAGGATTTGGCGACCAGGCAAAAGACTCCAATAGGCAAGAAACGCATAATGAGATCCGTCATCACCAACATGGTTTGAAAAACCCCTTGCCAAAATCCAATTAAAATCGATTGCGGCTGTTGTTCAATTTTTGACAAGGCGTATCCAAATATCAAACTAAAGAAAATCAATCCCAACATTTGCCCGTGAAAGGCATCGACGATATTCGATGGAATAATTTGTAAAAGCACATTAAAAACACTGACATGGCTTTGAATATCAATGTCAGTTCTCATCTCCGTGGCTGCTGACGGACTAAGCAACGTTGATGAAGAGGTAAAGGAATCTCCAGGATTGAAGAGATTAACGAAAAACAAGCCGATAAGAATAGCCAACAAGCTTGTTCCGATATAAAATCCAAATATTTTAGCTCCCAATCGACCAAAAGCACTGTCGTTGCCAATGCGCGCAATACCTGTGATAATTGATGAAGAAACCAAGGGTACAACAATCAACATCAAAGAATTAATGAATAATTTCCCGATTAAATCGTACAAGGATACGAAAGTAACGCCAAATATTTCAGCTGTAGTCCCTGTAAGCGATCCAACAAATACCCCGAGGAGGATGGAACAAATCACTAACCAGGGAGATTTTCCTTTTTTCTTGACCATATCTATTACTCATTAAGTTTCCTGGACGATTACCCTATGCCAAATTTTGAATGATTTTCGGTATAGGCGACAAAGTATAGCAAAAATTACATTCTTTGTCTGTAAAATAAAGCGGCCTAATTTGTCCATTCTCGAACCTTATTCACTTCATCAGTCAAAAACTCTCTGTGTTCTCTGTGCCTCTGTGTTTATAAATTTAAAGCACAGAGACACGGAGAACACAGAGAGGAACAATGAGGTGACCGAACTTTCCCCGCAACTTTCCCTGCCTGAGTTTACATCTACCTTTTCTCGTTGGCACGGTATTTGCATCATACTAAAATATAAAATATTAAAATGTTTGTTTGAAAAACAAATTTAATTTTGATATAGTATAGTTAGGTTAGTGTTAAATACTAACTCAACTGCGAAGCATTAGAAAACAAAAGATAAATTCGCAGGAGTATAAAAAAAACCCTTAACAAGGAGGCTTATATGCCTAAGGGTATGGAAGGAATCAAAGGTGACAAGAAAAAAGCTAAGTTAAGTTTAAAAGAAAAACGTCAAAAGAAAAGAGAGAAAAAACTGCAAAAATCACAACACATTGTTGATGCAGTACGTGATGTATACGAAGAATAGATACTTGCGTTTTTCAACTTACACACCCCCGCTCTGCGCTTTAGGCCGGAAGCGGGGGTTTTGTTAAATTATCACTTATTCTTTATTCCCTAATGTATTATCATATCGCCCATGACACTCCTACTTAATTGCAATTCACTATCAAAAGCCTTTGGTTCCCGCCAGTTATTCACTAATATAGCATTAGGCATCAACCAGGGTGATAAAATTGGCTTGATCGGACCAAATGGCTCTGGTAAATCAACCTTGCTCAAAATTTTATCGGGCAAAGAGAGTCCGGATACTGGTACTGTCTCGCCTCGAAAATCTCTACGCATCGGATACGTGCCGCAATCTAGCGAATATCCAGAAATTTCTGTAGAAGACGTTTTACTCCAATCCTATGATGATCATGACAACATTCCCGTGCATGAACGGCATACACAGATACGCATTCTATTATCCAAACTTGGTTTTAAGGATATCTCCCAATTTGCCAATACGTTATCAGGCGGTTGGAAAAAAAGATTGGATATCGCCAAAGAACTCATTCACGCTCCCGATATCCTCCTTCTGGATGAACCTACGAACCATCTTGATTTTGAAGGCATCTTATGGCTTGAAAAATTCCTAAGAAATGAATCCGTAGCGTTCGTTGTTACCAGCCACGATAGATATTTCCTGCAAAACGTCGCCACGCGTATGTTCGAGTTAAACCCTACATATCCACAGGGTATTTTTACTAACGATGGCGGATATTTAGATTTCATAGAAAAACGAACTGAATTTTTCGAGCATCAACTTCAAACTGAAAAATCCCTATCATCACAGGTACGGGGTGAAATTGATTGGCTGAGAAAATCTCCAAAGGCCCGCACAACAAAAGCACAGGCCCGCGTCCAAGGTGCTGAGCGCCTCATCCAGGAGCTCTCTGAAGTTCGCTCGCGAAATAAGCAACAAACGGCAAAAATCGACTTCGAATCTTCAGACAGACAAACACGTAAACTGCTAACAATTAAGAACGTAAGTAAGACTTTGTATGGCCGTCTACTCTTCTCGGGAGTCGAGATTAATTTTTCTCCAGGTATGCGCTTAGGCATTGTCGGACCAAATGGCAGCGGTAAAACGACGCTGCTCAAGCTTTTTGCTGGGGAAATAACTCCTGATATGGGGACCATCAAATACGCAGATGATTTAAAAATCGTCTACTTTGATCAACACCGTCAACTATTAGACCCTGAAGAGACCTTACGAAGGGCTCTATCACCCAATAGCGATACCGTGCTTTATCGCGGACAAAATATCCACGTGAACTCGTGGGCTAAACGCTTTTTATTTTCACCGGACCGCATGGATCTTCCTGTAAAGCAGCTGTCAGGTGGGGAAAAAGCCCGCATCGGCATTGCACGCTTGATGCTTCAACCAGCAGATCTTTTATTGCTCGATGAGCCTACAAATGATCTCGATATTCCAACCTTGGAAACACTGGAAGAGAGCTTAAGTGAATTTCCTGGTGCTATAGCCCTGATTACGCATGACAGAGCATTACTTGATAAAATAGCTACCACTGTCATTGGTCTTGGCATTCCCGATCACGTCCCTCTTTTAGCAGATTACCGACAATGGGAAGACGTTTTAGCTGGGAGATCATTAAAATCTAAAGAATCCCCTGTCAGGAAAGAAGAAGCTAAAACTCAAGTAGCGTCGAATGTGAAATCATCCACACAACTTTCGTATAAAGAAAAAAGAGAGTTGGAACAGATGGAAGCATCGATATTATCTCTTGAACAGCAAATTGCCAAGCTAGAATCGATGATGCATGATCATTCAGCATCGAATAACCTAACAGAGCTCCAAGAAGTATGTGTACAGATCGATACAGCCCAAAAAAACCTTGATAAACTTTTTCATCGATGGCAAGAATTAGACACAAAAAAAGGTCAAACATCATGAACGGAAATTCCACCATCGATTTAACTAAAATTGCTCACGAAGCTATGATAGAAAGAGGATTTATTCCTGATTTCTCTCCTGCCATTTATCAAGAAGTTTCTGAACTCAAACCCCTTCAGATTTCGGTTTCCAATACAGATACAAAAGACCTGCGCAATCTGCTTTGGTTTTCGATTGATAACGACGATTCCAGGGATTTGGATCAACTGACTTATGCAACAAATCTACCTCAGGGTAAAAATAAAATCTATGTCGCTGTCGCCAATGTTGATTCACTCGTTAAAAGCACAAGTGCAATCAACCACAGAGCCGAACAAAACACCACTTCAGTATATACTCCGACAAAAATCTTTCCTATGCTCCCTGAAAAACTCTCAACTGACCTGACTTCGCTCAATCCCAATCAAGATCGCTTAGCCATTATTTTTGAAGGCGTTTTATTACCCGATGGTACATTGGATGAATATTCGATTTATTTGGGATATGTCCACAATTACGCCCAGCTTGCCTATGACGGCCTCAGCACTTGGCTCGACGGCAATTCACCTATGCCGGACAAAGTAAAAGCCGTATCCGGATTGGAAACTCAAATTCGCCTTCAAGATGCGATCTCACAGCAACTAGCAACGACTCGCCAAAAACTTGGTGCCCTTAGCTTTGAAACGATAGAAGCTAATCCAATCATAGCAAATGGCGTTCCTCAATCGATCAGTAAAACTGTCCAAAACAGAGCCCGCATCCTTATCGAAAACTTCATGATTGTAGCCAATACAATCTCTGCGCGATATTCGGAAGCGAATAAGCTAAGCACCTTCATGCGCGTAGTGACCACACCAAAATACTGGGATAAAATCGTCCAGGTCGCCGCAGAATATGGCGAAAAACTTCCTATGACACCCGATGCACCTGCATTGGAACAATTTCTTCTCAAACAAAAAATGAAAGACCCCGTGCGCTTTCCTGATCTGTCCTTAACAGTTATCAAGCTTTTGGGAAGGGGTGAGTATCAACTATCAATTCCAGGAAAGCCATCTCCTGGTCATTTTGGATTAGCATTAAAAAGTTATTCACAGTCTACAGCGCCAAATCGACGTTTTCCAGATCTTATCACACAAAGACTGCTCCTTGCTTCGATAACAAAACAACCTTCTCCTTATACTGTTGATCAACTTAAGGATCTTGCAGTACACTGCACGCAAAAAGAAGATGATGCCGATAAAATTGAAAGACGCATGAAGAAGTCCGCTGCAGCTATCATATTATCATCCTCAATAGGCAAGGAATTCGATGGCATCATGACAGGCTGTGGTGAAGCAGGATCTTGGGTGCGTATTTTTGATCCTCCTGTTGATGGAAAACTTGTTAAAGGCTTTAATGTCGATGTAGGAGATAGAGTCAGGGTTAAATTAATTTACACCGACCCACTTAAAGGCTTCATCGATTTTACTTTCGTATCAAAAATGCCTCAAGGAAAATGAGAAGGAAGGCTAATACTGAGATTGCAAGAACAATCCAGGGCAGCCGCTTAGCGAGCTTGTTGATTAGATTAAGTTGCCTCAATTTTTGATCGCGCGCAAATGGATTATCATCCTGTTTCTTTGGTAATTCCGACATTCCTTTACTCTTGTATCAAAGAATCTAAAAAACAATTGATAACTCCTATGACAAGGGCAAAGCCCAACGCCCACCAAAAACTGTCCACTTTAAATCCCGGCACAATGAAACTGACCAATAAAACCAACCCTCCAATGATCACAAAAGTGAATAAGCCTAAAGTCAAGATGTTGATCGGCAGTGTTAAAATAAAAATCAATGGACGAATCAATGTATTCACAAAAGCAAGTACAACTGCTACAACAAGCGCTGTTCCAAAGCTGTCTACATGAACACCCGGCAAAATATGCCCGGCAACAAAGACGGCAATGGCACTAAAAATAAGTGTCATAAGAACTTGACTCATCTGACTATTCCTGGCTAATGTTTAGTCCTATCCTCAAGTAAAACCCATTTTCATGCCACAAAAATTTTAAATAAATGCCTTGTTTTAAGGAACAATTGCCAACCTCATCGGTTTGTCATAGACGACGGTCGAAGCTTGTTCATGCTGCCATCGTTGGAGAACACCCGGCAAATTAATCCGATAGCTCGACAACTTATACCATTTATTGACATCTGCGGCATCAGCTACGATTTTTTTCGGTGCTGAGTCCGGAGCAACAAAAGCTTGTCCGCCATTTCCCTTATGAGCACCCAAGGATAACCTAACCAAGCTTGCAAAAAAAGCCACTACAGCTTCTGCCATAGCGTGCACGGCTTTGACAAAAGCCTTCCTCACTTTAGATACAACATTTTTGAGGCTTTGGGGGATAAACCCAAAGACCTTCTCAAGCAGGAGACTTCCTCTCTTCTTCGTACTTTGATAACAGCGGCCGACTTGCTTGAGCCAATTTGGGGAAATGTCTTTAATTAAATTCACCAGCGATATTTCTGTCGGGACAGAAATGCCGGCCACATTAAGAGCGGCATTGATATATGATGAACAATTTTGACGAGTCAAATGAAAGCCAATAGAACGTCCCAAGTTAATGCTATCCCGGTGATATTTTGCGGTATAGTCGTTCAAAGCCCTAGCTTCACTCTGAGAAAGTGGAATGTTTGTAACAACTTTCTTTTCACAGGGATTGTATTCCCACACATCGGGAGAACGAAACTGACCTTGAGTCGCTATAAATGGAATTTTAACTTTTTGGCGCCATCCATAACCGACTTCATAGACTTGCCCTTTAACCGTATTTATTTCCGGATTTGATTTACCCATGATCAATCGAATATAAGGATGCTTGGCATTTAACAATAAATTGTGAACATTTGTGTTGGGGCCTTTGACATTTGATGTAACCAACTGTAAAATAAAAGGCCTTTCCCCATTGCGCTCTGTTCTTTCTTCTTCGCTCAAATCTTCTTCACCTGGACGAATAAACTCATGCGCTTTAGCCAAAACCTTTTCATAGCCTTCATCATCCAGGTTGCTGACCGGTGTGCGTTCTGATCGATAAGGATGATGCGGCTGCAGACCTCGTCCATTATCCAAATAGGTATAAACTCCCCGGTAATTGACAACATCTGAGGGGTTTTTATTGATGACAAATGTTTCGTTATATTGCGTTGAATGAACAAATTCAAACTGCTTTTGAAGATCCGACCATTTCATCGGCTGTCCATTCACTGTAATAGCAGGCTCTCCTTCGATTTCATTCAATGTATCTCGCGTGACTTTCATCTGACTTAAAATCTTTGAATCCTCAAGAAAACGGCAAAATTCAGGATGTTTTTGATAAATTTCAGAAGGCAAACCATTCCGCTCCCATTTCAGCAAGCCTGCCTGGTTTCCACGATGACAATATTCGATTTTAGGACGATGACAACCCACTTCTCTGTCAAAAAGCTGTATACTGCCCTTTCCATGATTTTGTCTGACAAAAGAATCCGCAAGATTAAGTAGCGAAGATTTATCTACAGTATCTGCGTTTTTCAATTGTGAAAGAATAAAGGTTGCTACCTTTTGGATTTCCTTGTCATTGTGACTTTTGGATAAGTGGCGTTTAATACGATTACCGGCAGTACATTTAACCAGCTGATCCCCTTCCACTTTAATCGGTTTTCCCTGCGAAACCCAATGAATGATTACGTCCATCGACATCAAAGTATTCTCCTGTTAATTATCCGAATAATAATATTCTTAGAAACGGCAGTTAGTGACGATACAATGATTCTGGCTCAATTGATTCCGTCAATTTATCGTCTTTAAATGCCGTTTCTAGGATAATTGTAACAAAAGTTTGTTAATATTATTTAAAGTAAAAATTAAGATCTCATATATACCGGTCGTGGTTCAAAATTTGGCATTTCTAGCTGCGCGAAAATCCCCGCGGATCAAAGATCGCAAATAGTTCAATATTAGTAATATGAGCCTATTTTCAATCTTTAATCCACGGGGTTTTAGCGCGCTAGAAATGCTAAATTTTGAATCACAAACGATATATTCTTGAAAAAAAAAAGAAACCCGCGCATTTTGAAGATTAAATTGTTTTTTAATTCAGAATAGGATCTCGTGATTTTTAACTTATACCGGTCGTGATTCAAAAGTTGGCATTTCTAGCACGCCAAAACCCCGGGGATCAAAGATCGCAAATGGGTTCGCTAATATTGACCCATTTGCAATCTTTGATCCCCGGGGTTTTGGCGCGCTAAAAATGCCAATTTTTGAAAAACGACCGGTTGAAATGTAAGGAGAATAGATTATGCTAACAAAATCCTTAGTTCTATGTTTTTTTGCCGTAATCATCATGCTTGCTGGTTGCCAACAACAATCAAATCAATCCTCAAGTGAGGAAAAAAAAGCAAAACAGAAAACAGCAGACTCGAAACCAACACCCCAAAAATCGGAAATTTTTAACGTAAGACGTATTTTAAATGAAAAAGCACATAATAAATCAGCATTAATTGATGTTGTTAAGGCTTCTCATATGGAAGTTCGCCTTAAACAGTTTCTACCTGGGGATACTGGGCCACAGATTACCCATCAAACTGATGTGCTTTTTTATGTTGTCAGAGGTCAAGGAAAAGTGAACATAGAGGATAAAGAAGAACCCTTAAAAACAGGAACAATCCTATTCATACCAAAAGGCGCTAATCATCGCTTTCATTCCATTACAGAAAGAATGGTCTTATTAGTCGTAGTAGACAAATAAAAATGATAATTACAACTATTAAGAAATTTGCGTTTGTGTCGTTTTGTATTCTTTGCATTGGGCTATTGTGGATTTTTGTTACCGCAATTTTATCGAAATCTACCCAAAATAACCTCGCAGAAGAAATGTTCTCTGATTCGCCTCATCATTCCCCATATCAAACTCCTGTAGAGTTTGTCTTATTCACAATGCCCAAAACGGGTACACATCTCATGAGGCCCCTCCTCGAATATCTTACCGATAGAAACTCTATTTCTTATTGGTCCCGTGAAATCGATATTCCTAAATCGTATCTATACGATAAAAACATGCTGGATTTACTTCTCTTAATACCTAACGTTTTGCAAATGTACTGGCTCCATCAACCTGTTCCTAAACAATCTTATATTTCAGCCTTAGATAACCTGCAATATAATGACGATTTTTTAGTGACCCATGCCCCTTTTTCAACTGAATTGGAAAATGTCTTAAAAGAACGCGGCAGCATTGTGTTCTTTCTGATACGAGATCCTAGGGATTGGGTGGTTTCTGTGATTAAACATCCTCCAATATCCGGACTGGATATCTATGGAGCTCCCGTTGGAGATAGTCATTTTTTAACTTTAGATTTAAATCAAAAAATCAATTACGTGATCGCTGGAACATCTAAATATTATTCAATTTTAGAGATTTTCAAAAAATTTTTAGCTTGGCAAAAATCGTCAATCTGTTGCACCATTCGTTTCGAAGCTCTCTTAGGCCCGCGAGGTGGAACCTATACGGAAAAAGAACAAAGTGACGAACTAAGAAAAATCGCCACTGCTTTACATTTGGATGCTTCAGATGACGACCTTTTAGAAGCTTTTAACGCTTCTTTTGGAAAAGGTACAATTTTCTCTAAAGGCAAAGCAGGTGTATGGAAGGAACACTTTACTGAAGAACACAAAGCGCATTTTAAAGAAATATTAGGAGATGTTCTAATCGAGTTAGGATATGAAAATGACTATAATTGGTAATTTCAACATTTTATGAAAGGGAAAATATATGAAAATCAGGTTCTCATCTATACTAGGAATAAGTTTGTTGCTCACCTTCCCTTCATTGTTCATATCGGCAGATACCACTTCTTCATCAAAAAAAGATATAAAACCGAACCAATATTCAGGCTCTATTAACCGATTGCAGCCGCAGACTCAAAATCAAAATCAATCCACAGATAAAACCCAATATACTACCAATCAACCTGTAAATGGAAATAATGACGTGGCATCAGGTAGAATGGGTGGTGGAGGTGGTGGCATGCATTCCGGCGGCGGAGGAGGCATGCATTCGGGAGGGGGAGGAGGGGTACATATGAATCCTGGAAGTGGATATGCACATCCCCAAAATTACTCTTATCCACAAGGAGGTTCTTACTCTAATCCACAAGGAGGTTACTATCCAAATTACGAACCAGGCCCTACCTATGTCCCACAACCACCTCCGCCTCCTATAACAAACATACCTACATTTACACTTACTAATCAAACACCTCATGTGCATAGTGGTCAGCCTATTCATATTATAGTAACCGATCCCAGCTGCACCCCTACTTCAGTTTACTGGCAGGTTAATAACGATCCGAATTGGATTGTTAATGGTACTGATTTTACAGCCCCTACAGGAAACCCAGGAACAGCAACCATTACTGTAACAATTCAATGCAGCAATGGCTTGTATTCTCAACCACAAACAACTACAGTCATAATACTGCCACCAGTGACTCCTCCAGCTGCAGCACCGGCTTTAACACCGACTCCGACTCCTACGCCCACACCTACCCCTACACCAACTCCAACGCCTACACCTACTCCTTCCCCAACTCCGACACCAACTCCTACACCAACACCTACTCCTACTCCTACACCAACACCTACGCCTTTAATTCCTTTCCAACAGATTATAGACATCTTATTGGGATTAGGAATAACTACTAATGGTGTGACCATAGATGTTGGGGGTGGAATTATAAATTGGGGCGGAGATTCCAATTGGGGTGGATATTATGGAACTTCTTCCAATTTCTATCCTATAGAACCATCCATTCTACAACAGTACAGTCCGATAAAAGCTAAACCTGAATCAATAACAGGATGCTACCAAACGACCTACGGCCTTATGCGCCTTTATATTAAAGGCGATGTTGTCACAGGAACGTATAAGTATTATGGCCGCAATAACATCATTGGCAAATTGAAAGATAACATTTTTATAGGTATATGGGTCAGACCTGCAAACAAAATACGTCCGCAAAAAACAGGTGCTGTTCAATTTGTTTTTACAGAAAATTGGGCCTCTTTCAAGGGTGTTTGGGGTGATAAAGGAAAAGTGCCTCTATCCAAAGTTTGGGATGGTACTAAAATCAAATGCCCGTCACCAGCTCCGGCCAATAAAACCCCGGCAAAGCCTAAAGCTACGTTAGATAAAACCGTACCAGCTCAAGCTATAAAACCTGTTTCCGGAGTATAGAAGCTGTAAAAAAAAAGAATGAGCCTCCTTCACTATAGTGAAGGAGGAGCCAGAAAACTCAAACTATGCGGCTTTAATAACCTCGAAGCGGTGGAAGCAAATAACCCCACGCACGAGCGTGGGGTAGATAATTTAGTAAACATCAGCCGTGAAACGGCGACAGAATGCCGATGGTTACAGCCGCCGTTTCACGGCTTCGTGTTTTGGTGCAATAAACCCCACGCTAACGCACAATGCCATCAACTTAAAGAAATAACTATAGTGTTGTACATGCAAACCTTGTTCGAGAGTCCGGAGCGCTAGCGAAGGACGATTGATTTTAGCCCACTGTGACCAAGCTCCGAGCTTGCGAGGAGCGAAGGGAACTGTGGGTAAGATTCGGAAAGAGTAAATAGAGCCCAGAGCGCCAGCGGAGGGCGATTGATTAACTACCGGATGGGTGAAATTAATATCCGGTCACGACGCAATCAGTCGCTCTCCGCTGGCGATCAATGTCATCAACTTAAAGAAATTTACATACTTTTGTTGTGTCGCCTCTCCGGGACTTCGATTTGTTTTTGAGTTACCCAGGCTTCGTTCCTCAGCCTGGGTATCTCAAAAAAACAGCAGTCCCGGAGGGGCGACACAATAAAAATATATAAATTTCTTTAAGTTGATGGCATTGCGCTAACGCATGGGGCTACACGCTTCCACCGCTTCGCGGTTATTAGTTCCTGTATTCTTACTTTCCTTAATTCGCGTGGTTCCAAAGATCCAGATAAGTGCATAAATGATCAACGTACTCTTGATTCGATAGATGCTCAGGTAAATCTTTTGGAACTTCCTTAATCAAGATCTTCTTCAATTGAGGAGGGATATATTGATTAAGCTCTCCCAAAAACTGAGGTGGTGCTACAAAAGCCAACTCATCAAATTCCTTGTTAGTTCTACCTTGCTGCAGAATACCGGCGATCTTCTCAATAAATTCCTTTTGCTCTTCTCCATGCACATCTTTTGCATTCATAGCATGTCGTCCACCGCCTAACCTATCAAAGGCTCTTCCGGCAGGCTCATCAAAAAACTCTCTGTTTTTTAAGCGCCCATCCGGATTATCCAAATGATGGACCTCTTTGATTTGACGTCCGGATCCTTTAACTTCAAAGATTTTAGCAAAGCCCCGATTGGCTGTTAATATCCATAATGTACTCATATAATCCTCCAGTTTTAATCTTCAGGGCCAATCCAAACAATATCATTTTCAAGCCAACGAAAAGCTTTTTCAATGGTCTTTTTCGCAATGGCATTCGATTGCTTATCATCATTATGATCGATGGCATCAAAACGCTCTTTAATGCGTCTTGCTGCGGTTGCACAAAAGAAATCAGCCAGATCTAAGGGAGACTCCCCTAAATCCGGATGCTGCTTTAGAGATAAGGCATAGGAACACGTTGTTGCCATGGCAAATAGATCGGTGCCAATATCCATCAGACGACCAAGAAGCAGCTGCTTGCGTTCAAGATTGCTTCTGTATTTTACCATCGCCTCAAAAATTCTTCTGGCAAGTCTATGAGCAGATTTTTCTATAAAACGAAAATGCTTTGCCAAGCGTCCCATTTCACTATACTTCTTTGTACTCATACAGTCCAAATATTGCTTCGGATACCATAAGCTATAGTGTCCGACCATTGTAAATAGAGCTTTCGTTTTTTCAAAGATAGGCGTCCCTCGAGCCAGCAGTTTGCCGGCGCGCTTAAGATGGGAATCCATCGCTTCGCGTGCCAGAAACAGCTTCATAATCTCAGACGACCCTTCCAAAATGGTGTTCACTCGCGAATCGCGCATCAGGCGTTCAACAGGATAAGGCACTTCGCCTCGAGCTTTAAGTGAACCGCATTTTTCATATCCTCTTCCACCTCGTAATTGCATGGTCATATCAACTATTTTCCACATTGCTTCAGTACAAAATAGCTTTGCCATGGCTGCTTCAATTCGAATATCAACTTCCCCTTTATCAGCCCAGGCGCAAGTCATCCAAGTCATGGCTTCCATTGCAAATGTCGTGGATGCAATATAAGCGATCTTTTCACGGCCGGCTTCAAGCAGTCCAATCGGCATCCCCCACTGTATTCGCGAAGTTCCCCACCTTCTGGCAATAGAGAGGCATTGTTTTGCTCCTCCGGTACAAGCTGCAGGTAATGTGAGCCGTCCGACATTAATCGTGCCTAATGCCAATGCCAAACCTCTCCCCTCGCCCCATATGACGTTTTCAGCAGGAATTTTCACATTAGTGAATCTCAATAAGCCGTTGTAAATTCCGCCTAGTCCCATGAATTCGCAGCGATGAACAATTTCAATACCCGGCGTATCCATCTCCAAAATAAAGGCTGTAAGCTGTTTGCGCTCTTTGCCATTGACGATTTTTGGGGCTGTCTTGGCAACAACAACGATGATATCTGCAATAGTACCATTCGTACACCACAACTTTTCCCCATTCAAAATGTAATGTTGACCATCTTTGGAGAGTTCGGCTGATGAGGACATTTGTGCCGGATCGGAACCTACATCAGGTTCTGTGAGAGCAAAGGCCGAAATCGATCCTTCTCTAAAGCGAGGTAAGAACTTCCGTTTTTGCTCTGCTGTTCCATAGAGCTTTAATGGCTGAGGCACACCTATAGATTGGTGAGCTGATATCAACACTGCTGTTGATGAACAATGAGAGGCTACCTGCATGACAAGTCGGCCATAATTTGTTTGAGATAGTCCCAAGCCCCCATATTCTTTAGGAATTTTTAAGGCAAATATTCCCATTCGCTTCATTTCATTTATCACATGCTGCGGAATGGTGCGTGTAACATCGACTTCATCCGGATCCAGATGGGTTTTTAGGTAGCCAATAAATTCATCGATGATTTTATCCCCTTCCAACTTATCTTCTTTACTTTGTTCCGGAAAAGGGAAAAGCATTTCCGGAGCAAAGTGCCCTGCAAAAAGCTCTGCACCAAATGAAGGAGATTGATAAGCTCTGCGAGCCTGTTCCGTGATTTCCAGCGCCTGCTTCTGCTGTAAATTACCTTTTGAAGCATCTGCGAGAACAGAACTATCACTTGATTCACTTTTTTGATCGTTTGATTTCATTTATACTATCCTGTAAAATTTCAATAATTTTATTCGCCGCTGATTCCCTTTCATTATCGTTTAACAATTGATGAGCGGACTTCTCATACGCATACGCAGTAAAAGGGATATTGCTGGCTTCTAGTTTTGCGAACGCCTCCGGATTGCTGACTGATCGATCGAGTTTACCATATAATATATTCATCTTTTTGCAATGAACTTTTAGTTTATAGTCAATATTATCTTGCAACCAGCAAATAGCCTTAAAACTCGTGATAGGCAATACAGGGAAATGAAAAGTCGTCGAAGCACGCGATTGATCGGCATAATCAAGATTAAAAGTATTTCCAGGCAAAATGGGCTTTTCAAAATATGGATGCAAAAGACTATATAGTCGTCCTAAAATTGGATGGTTGAGTAACTTTTTTTTCCGTTTGGATCGCGGATGAATGAAAAGATTAGGGTTAATGAGAATCAACTGATCCACAGGACGACTTTGAGCTAAAAGAAACGCTAGCGTCGCTCCATTAGAATGTCCGATGACGCTAATATTTTGTGAAAACATAGCTAAACGATCATAAGCATTAAGCACATCCCTCCACCAATCTGAAGCTTTGACGGCCGAAAGCTGCTGCAAATCACCGAGTCCAAAGCCGGTATAGACAGGAGCATCGTAGGGTATATTGGCTTTTTCTAATTTGGGATAAAGGATTTCGAAATCTCTGGGGGACGTGCTATAGCCATGCAACAATAGAACAGCATGAGGAATTTTAGTGTACTCTTGCCCGGGAAAAATCCTTTGCCGGGCTTCAAAATAGCTATTGGTCGCAGAGTCAAACGAAAATCTTTTGAGCCAAATGTTATTTAATCGGCGACAATACAGGGATCTTCCCCTAATGGCAAGGCCCAACAGGACTAAAACCAGGACTAAAGCTAGGGTTATTGTTAGCGCTATGTTCATAACTCTAATCTTCAGGAGAATCTCTTTATTTTCAACACTAAAGTTTACAATTAAAATGGACGGAATGGACAGAATGGACGGAATGGACGGTACAATTCGTCCATCTCGTCCATTTCGTCCATTAAGTCCATTTAGTCCATTCTCTTTTAAAGCTAAAAGCGTTAGATTGATATCAAAACTATCTCAATGGTTAAGAAAAAAATTCTATGGAAAACAGCAACTGGTTCAACGATTTCGAATTTCAACAACAATTAGATCGGATTTCTCGCTCACGCTCTCTTAATGGCAATTCAGCATCCTTGCTCATCAATGGCGGCGTGGCGTTCAAGCAACGCAAAGAGAACATTAAAAATGCCGATGTCATTTTCCTAAAAACATTCGAATTCCACGACGACGAAACCGGCAAAAATCTGGTTGCACTACTAACAAAAAAAGCGAGGCAAGGCGCAAAAATCTTTATTCAAATCGATGTCTATGGCTTCTTTGAAACCTATCGAGAACTCAACGAAATTCTAAAAGGAAAACGCTCCCCTGTTCCACCCTTCATCCAAAAAATAGCCGATAGCGCTCCCAACAATGTCTTCATCATCCCCACAAATGTTCCTACACGCAAAATTAATATTATCTATGGCTACCGTTTTCCAAAAGATCACGAAAAATACTTGCTCACCTGGAAACATACTCCCGAAATAGAGCCTGTAAGAGTTATCATGGGCGGACTCAACATCGGCGATCAATACGCCTTCCCAGGAAGTTTCGACGAGCACGGAAAGCCACGAACCATTCCAGCCTATATTGGAAAAGGTGCCATCGGCGGGGAAAAAAAATCTTATGGACTACGCGATACCGATCTTGAAACCATAGGACCAGTCAATTATGAAATAGCTAAGGAGTTTATTCGGGCAGCAAAATTTCACGTTAACAACCAGAACTCCTACTTTAAAGAGCATTTACTTGAGGGTGTTAAGGCGGGCATTGCTGAATTAGATCAAATTTATGAACAAATGCAAAAAGATTCCATCGCAACTTTTCCTGTATGCGGGGACGCCTACATTCGCTTTATTGCAACGCCTCCTCATCAAAAAGGGAACGATTTTCCTATTGCCATGCTTTTTGATGCCATCATTAGAAGGCTACCTCATAACGCTGTTGTTAGAGTCTCTACCGCTTTTTTTCTCCCAACAAAAAAAATACAAAAGGTGTTGCTTAGCGCACTCGAAAAAGGCATTTCCTTTGATTTTATTATTAACGATCTGGAAGTGAGTGAAGGCGATATACAGACAGTCGTCTACGCCACCTTGTCACGCGTACGGCATCTGTTGATGCGTTGCCGAGGCCAAAAGCTCCAATTTCATGCATATTTAGGAGACAGAAATCTGGGAATCGGGGGCTTGCACCAAAAAGCCTTTTCGATCGGTCAAAACGAAGATGATCCATTTTTTATTACCTCTTCAAACTTCGACGCCAGCAGTTTAAATTGGAATTCAGAGGGAGGTCTCCTCATCCAATCACCCCAGTTAAAAAGACAATTCGATGCTATGTTGAAGGAAGATCTCATCTATACTGAACCTGTAACTTTAGAAATGCTCGATCAGCGTAAATTTGGCGCAAAAATCTACGGTTTTATTCTGGATAAACTGTTGTCCCCTATCTTGTAGACATCAACGAAGAGAACGACATAGAATCTTTTGGACGCTTACTCTGATTTTGAAAATCGAAACTAGGCTGATTCTGGGTGATTTTTTTTGGCCTCTAAATACTCTTTTAGAAGCTTGAGCCTAACCTCTGGACTATTTTTACTCCAAATCGTAGCCAACCATAAAGCTTCATCTTGATTAAAGGAATTAAAAATTCCATCCCTTTCCGTAGCCTCAAATTCACCATTCAAAAGCTTTGACCACACTTGATTATCATAATTCTTTGTAACAAATTCTTTAAGTCCATTTATCCACACAGATTTATTACATTCTTCCAGCCATCGCATTTCATAGACAAATGTATGACCACTCGATAACTGCAGATCTACATGTTCTTCGAAAGAAAGACTTGCATCGAGACTAAATTTTTCAGACGATAAACTTTCATAGTCACACTGTTTGAATATTCGCGCAGTTTCTTTATTTGTTTCGAATTCAAGCTTTTCTATCTCAATTACATAATTCTTAGAAGAATCAAAAGTGCATTTATTATTTAACAATGGCAAGAATGCTTCAGATTTATTTAAGTTCACTATTTCAAATATTAAATTGTGTATTAAAGCTTTCTCAGAGCTTTGCAAAAGAGTAATCGTTCGTGTTGACATACTCGTAAATGCCTCACCATTAAACATATCTACTCTAGCCAAACGTAAGTCAAAACCACCTTGATCAAAGACAGAAGCAAAAACTTTTGAAGCTTCAGGGCAAGAACGTACTAATTGACTTAACCTGTCAATAATCTTTTCATGACCTAATTCAGAATCCCAAAGGTTTTCAGATTTAAGGGCGTCATTTTGAAATGGAGTTGGATTAAGATAAGGTGGAATGGCTGGGCAGGTCTCTAGTGGAAAGGATTTAAATGAAATGTCCCGTGACTGCAGTGATTGTGCAGCTGCGGCAGGACTTGTAATAGCTGCTAGGCATCCAAGAGCTAAGGTTTTAATGACCGTCCAGAAACTGGGTAATGAAGATTTAGCAGTGATTTGATAACCCGAAGCTGGAGCATATGAAGCTGCTTTATGCGTTACATTATTAAATGTCATGAACAAACCCTCTAGCTTTAAATTATTGACAAACGAAAGTAACATATCACACACTTAACAACTATAGCAAAAGAGTATTAAGATTTGATAAAGTTAAATATATACACAAGTGAATTCAAGAATTGGGAATAGGAGCGTCAATGGGTCTTTATTTAGACACACCTAACATAGATAAACAAACCTTATATAAAAAAATAACAGGATA
>Ga0207123_1027_pt1 | contig 33183 bp, 25 predicted proteins | sample Alteio_BWMinHeat_39_FD_153503 | JGI IMG/M metagenome (GOLD analysis project Ga0207123, IMG submission 153503) | Enriched cells from forest soil in Barre Woods Harvard Forest LTER site, Petersham, Massachusetts, United States -... | ecosystem: Environmental > Terrestrial > Soil > Temperate forest >... | reverse complement strand
AGTCGAAACATTTCGTAAAAGTACTGATGAGCAAGAGTTGAGGCAGCTGTTTGATCCCGGACAATCTCTGAAAGAGCGAAAAATCCTTACGAGCGCCTTGAAGATGATCGCCGAAAGGAATAAAGCTAAAGCTGCATTCATAAAAGCTATAAGTGCTATGAATCTGGGGATACCAAATGAGGCTATGGGCGATCTCATGATGGCTAAAGAACAATATGACAAAGAGATGGTCCAGCTGGCAGCCTCTGAAAAGATAACCTACACCCCAGGAATCCATGGCACAGTGTTTCTAGCAATGGAGGATATACGACGTAAAGCCTACGCCACCACCTTCAAGGATGGCGAAGGCAAAATCGCCGGAATAGGCCTTATCCCACTGTTGAAGCTGGTCGGAGTGTATGCTTCAGAATAAATTTGGAGTGCGGTGACTTGTCACCGCTTTCACCTTATGGGATGGTAGTCTGTTGACCGCTACCGCGGTATAGAATACCCTTCTCACATTGCTAAACCTCGAAGAGGTCTATAGTTAATACTTTTTAGGAGAGTGGACAAACCATAAGGGCGAAGCCCTGACATAATCTTAGCCTAGGGCGTAAGCCCTAGGATATGATATAAATGAATCTGAGCTCCGAAGGAGCGACATAAAATTTAAATTTTAGTCCCAAAGATACCTTTCGTCAAAAGTAATTTCGCACTTTGAATATGCCGAGCGCATTTCATCTTGAAATCCGATTTTTTTGTGATGTTCTTTTTGTTCTTGAATATATTTTCTAACAATTTCAAATTGTTGTCGACTTACTGCAAAATAACCAAATCCTTTTTGCTAGGAGAAATTTGAATCACCATACTTATGATTTTTTACCCATCGAGATGAATTGGATTTGATTTTTCCTACTAAATCAGATAATGAAATCGTGCGATGATGTTCCAAAAGAATATGAACATGATCCGGCATCCCATTGATAATATGTACAGGACTATTAAGGAATTTGCAAATTCCACAAATATAAGCATGTAATTCACTTTCAAGCTCTGTTGAGATTAACAGCTCTCGATTTTTGGTGCTAAAGATAATGTGCATAGCAGAATTTCCTAGAGATTGCGACATTTGAGCCTTTTCCATGGATTGGTTTTAGTGGAATCATTCATTGTAACTGATGTTGCTAAAATTCACAATTATTATGCCGCTCCTTCGGAGCTCAAATTCATTTATATCATATCCTAGGGCTTACGCCCTAGGCTAAAAATATATCAGGGCTTCGCCCTTATGGGGTGCCCATTCTCCTAAAAACTATAAACTATAAGGGGGGGACTCTGCCCCTCTATAGTTTATAGTTTTCTCACCATGCTAAACTTCGAAGAGGTCTATAGTTAATACTTTTTAGGAGAGTAGATAAGCCATAAGGGCGAAGCCCTGACATAATTTTAGCCTAGGGCGTAAGCCCTAGGATGTGATACCAATAGATTTGAGCTCCGAAGGAGCGACATAAAGTTCTTTAGTCCCAAAGATACCTTTAGTCAAAGTATGGATTGATTCTAGTGGAATCATTCATTGTAACTGATGTTGCTAAAATTCACAATTATTATGCCGCTCCTTCGGAGCTCAGATTCATTTATATCATATCCTAGGGCTTACGCCCTAGGCTAAAAATATATCAGGGCTTCGCCCTTATGGGGTGCCCATTCTCCTAAAAACTATAAACTATAGGGGGGCTCTGCCCATTAACAATCCCCCGCCAAAGGATCGAAGACCCTCTGAATTTCCTCAACGTAAGCTCCGTCACCTAACAAAAACTCAAACATTGTGGTCTAGTCTGTGATTTATAATTTTAGATTCTAGATTATATTTTAGGTTCTAGAGTGCTAATGGTGACTGCGCCACGAAATACCCTGGGCATTGAGGACTGTAAGTTTGGTGAGATGTTTCAGCAGTTTTTTGTATCGCATCCTTCCCATTTCCAATTTCGAACTTCAGGTAGGTCTAGGCCATGCTTATTAATGTACAGTTTGTGTTCAATGAGCTTGTCTTGCATCTGCTGTTTCAAGTAATCCCCCTTAGCTCCCAATTGAGGTAACCGATCGACAACGTCTTGTACTAAATGGAACCGATCGAGCTCGTTTTGCACTCTGATGTCAAAAGCCGTTGTTATCGTGCCTTCTTCCTTGTAGCCCCGAACATGCAGGTTTCTGTTTGTGCGACGGTAAGTTAGTCGATGAATGAGCCAAGGGTATCCATGAAAGCAAAAAATAATATGTTTGTCATTTGTGAAGAGTGCATCGTAATCCTTGTCGTTAAGTCCGTGAGGGTGCTCTGTACTAGGTTGTAATTTCATAAGATCGACGACATTGATCACGCGGATTTTTAGATTGGGCAAATGTTTGCGAAGGATGGAAACTGCAGCCAAAACCTCTAGTGTAGGGGTGTCTCCGCAACATGCCATGACAACATCTGGTTCAGCACCTTGGTCATTGCTCGCCCATTGCCAAATACCGATTCCTTCTGTACAGTGGATGACCGCAGCTTCCATGGTTAGCCACTGAGGAAGCGGGTGTTTTCCAGCAACAACAACATTTACATAATGTCTACTGCGGAGACAGTGATCAAAAACGGATAACAAACAATTTGCATCAGGCGGAAGATACACTCGCACAATATCTGCCTTCTTGTTGACAACGTGATCAATAAAACCCGGATCTTGATGTGTAAAACCATTGTGATCTTGCTGCCATACATGCGAGGAGAGCAGGTAATTCAGTGAGGCAATTTTTCTGCGCCAAGGAAGTTGTGCCGAGACTTTCAACCATTTGGCGTGCTGGTTGAACATCGAATCGACTATGTGAATAAATGCTTCATAACAGTTAAACAACCCATGTCGACCTGTCCGTAGATAACCCTCCAACCAGCCTTCGCATTGGTGTTCACTGAGCATTGAATCGAGTACGCGTCCTGCAGGTGCAAGAAACTCATCATTCGTCACTTCCCGAGCCTCCCATTGACGATTGGTTGCTTCAAAGACCGCCCCCAAAAGATTCGACAATGTCTCATCAGGGCCAAAAATCCTGAAATTGCGAGCCTCATGATTTAACCGGGTTACGTCGCGCAAGAATTTTCCTAGAATCAGAGTGTCTTGTCCTTCCACATCTCCAGGAAAAGGTACATTTACAGCATGGACTCGAAAGTCTGGCATTCGTAGATCTCGCAAAAGAGCTCCGCCATTTGTATGCGGGTTAGCACCCATCCTCCTATCGCCTTTAGGGGCCAGCTCAGTCAGCTCTGGTATTAATCGGCCGTTCTTATCAAACAGCTCTTCTGGCTTGTAGCTCTTCATCCAAATTTCAAGTTCTTTAACATGATCAGGATTTTCGGAATTTACAATGATAGGTACTTGGTGAGAGCGGAATGTACCTTCAACTTGCAACCCGTCAACGACTTTTGGTCCTGTCCACCCCTTGGGGGATTTTAGAACTATCATTGGCCAACGTCTTCGGGTTGTGTCGTTCTTGCTGCGTGCATTGTTTTGGATTTGTCGGATCTCCTCAATAGCTTTATCTAAGGTAGCGGCCATAAGTTGATGCATCACTTCAGGATCATCGCCTTCTACAAAATAAGGTATCCATCCACATCCTTTTAGAAATTGTTCTAATTCTTCTGGTTCAATGCGCGCAAAAAGAGTAGGATTGCTAATCTTAAAACCATTGAGGTGTAAAATTGGCAGCACGGCCCCATCGTTAATGGGATTGAGAAATTTGTTAGAATGCCATGCTGTTGCTAAGGGGCCTGTTTCCGCTTCTCCATCGCCAACTACACATGCGACAATCAGATCGGGGTTATCAAAGACTGATCCAAAGGCATGACTAAGGGAATAACCTAGTTCGCCGCCTTCATGAATGGATCCTGGTGTCGTTGCCTCTACATGACTGGAAATACCACCAGGAAAAGAAAATTGTGTGAACAGTTTTTTTAGTCCCTCTTCATCTTGAGTGATATTTGGATAGACTTCGCTGTAGGTGCCTTCAAGATAAATATTTGCCACAATCGCTGGGCCGCCATGGCCCGGTCCGGCAATGTAGAACATATTCAGATCATATTTTTTGATGACGCGGTTTAAATGCACATAAATGAAATTTTGACCGGGCGATGTGCCCCAGTGCCCAACAACAAGTGGTTTTACATGAGCCAGATTCAATGGCTCCTTCAACAGAGGGTTGTCATAGAGATAGATCTGACCGACGGATAGATAGTTAGCAGCTCTCCAGTAAGCATTTATTTTGTGAAGTAGTTCTGGGGAAAGAGTGTTTACGCTCATATTGTTTTTTCCTTTTTACCAATACCAAGAACGCGACAAACGGTCTTTGCAATCATAAGTTCTTCGTTCGTACAAATGACCCGAACCTCAACTCGACCTGACGGAGCGGAAATAATGCCTTCATTTGCTAAGTTCCGCTTTTCTTCAAGAGTTATTCCAAGGAATTCAAGCCCATGGCAAATCTGGGCGCGAATCGTCGGCGCATTTTCTCCAATGCCACCGGCGAATACCAATGTGTCCACCCCTCCCAATGCTGCCGCAAATGCACCAATCCACTTTTTAACTTGATAGCAAAAAAGCGCAACAGCTTCAGCAGCCCTTACATCATGAGTTGCAAGCTTTAACAGGTCACGCATGTCAGAACTAGTTTCCGATACACCGAGCAATCCTGATTTAAAATTGACCATCTCATTGAATTGTTTTGGATCGAGGCCTTCTGTACGCGATAGATACCAAGCAAGTCCAGGATCGAGATCGCCAGAACGAGTACTCATGGGCACCCCGGCGGTTGGGGTAAAACTCATACTTGTATCAATTGACTTCCCTTGTTGTACTGCAGCTAAACTTGCACCATTGCCAAGGTGGGCCAGGATGACTCGATCTTTTGCCACTTCTGATCCAGCTAAACGATTTAATTCTTCCATGAGGAATTCATATGACAAACCATGAAATCCATATCTTCTCACCCCTTTTGCTTCATAGCATCGCGGGATTGGCAACAACTGGGCCACGCGAGGCATGTCATGATGAAAAGCCGTATCAAAACACGCTATTTGTTGCAGATTGGGAAATCTTTGATGAAAAACCTCAATTAACAGAAGTTCCTCTGGTAGGTGTTCAGGATCTAAAGGACTAAGCAGACGCAGCGCATCAAACACTTCAGCGGTGATTTGCTGAGGCTTGCTATACTTCGGTCCACCATGTACCACACGATGACCTACAGCTGTTAGTTCATTATTTTTGTTGTATTCCGCAATCCAGTCCATTAGAAAGTTTACCGCCGCTGAATAGCTTGACGCCTTCACTTGCCGTGAAAAATTATCTATTTCGATGGGACCTTTTACGTGAAATGTTGCATTCGGCAGCCCAATCCGTTCAATTGAACCTTCTAGAACTTTTAGGATAGAGTTATTTACCTCAAATATCGCGAACTTGATGCTCGACGAGCCGCCATTGAGTGCCAAAATACGAGGTGTAGACGGTTTCATGAATTGTTCTTTCCTCAGTTACAGAGTAAGAATCACCGATACCAAGAAACAATGTTTGATTGCAATTAGTTTCTTTACCTTTGCCTAATCAGTCAGTAATTCGTTAGCCAAATCTTTGGCTAGCTTTCCATCCACTGTACTATTAAGCTTCATGATGCCCTTCATAAGCAATCCAAAATCTTTTCGAGTCTTGGCTCCGGATTCGGCGATGGCTTGAACCACGATTTTTTTCGTTTCTTCGGGGGAAAGAGCTTTAGGTAGAAACTCTTGAACGATTATTAATTCATTTCTTAATTTCTCAACTGCTTCAGGACGGTTGAGTGTCTGGGCTTGATCCAAGGCTTCTTGAAGATTGCCAGCGTAAGTTTTGAACAACTTTAAAACGTCTGAGTCGGGGAGGTTGCCTCGAGCATCTACCGCCAATATTTTGGATTTGAGCATGCGCAAGGTATCGAGCCTGAGCTGATCTCGGCTTCTCATTGATTCTTTAATGCCATCGTTTATTTTTTCGATTAATGTCATCACATACCCCTTGTACTTCACGTTTGTTATATCATTATCATATACCTGATTAAAACACCCAATGTTTATATATCGAAAATCATTCGTCTGGTCGTGGTTTGATTTTCATCTCTTTAAGAACTTGTTTTGCGGCCCGTTCCCCTGAAGAAAACGCTCCGAGGACAGTGCTGGGGTCTGTTGTTGATGTGGCTTCACCTGCAAAGTAGAGGCAATCATTTACTGGAGCGGCTAAATTTTCGTATGCCTTTACTTCAGGTTTTAGTCCGGGAGCAGAATAGGAACAAAGGGAGAAAGGGTTTGATCCCCAGCGAGTGATTCGATAAGATGAAGGAGAGGGGATGTTCTCCCCATATAATTTTTTTAGTACAGACATTACGGAATCGATGGTTTTTTCATCGCTCCATTTTTCAACTTCTTTGGCAAAAGAGCCTGCTGTGAACACAAGGAGAATTGGCTGCTTGAAATATTTGCCGAAATTCATGATATCCCAGATTTGATCGCGTGATTTAGATGATGGGATTGGTTCGATCCATTCAACCTCTTGATCCCAAAAGGCGCAGGGAAACAAAAGATAGACTTTATTAAAAAGACCCACTTGAAGATCATCGATTGCTAATAATTTTTCTTTTGGTAATGCAGGAGAAAAAGTAATGGTCTTTTCTTTTAAGACACCTATCGGAACGGTGACGATGCAATTTTTGGTTTTAAATATGCCTTTGTTTGTTGAGATTTCTACAATTGGTTTGTCATATGAAATTCCGTCGACTTTGCAGTTGAGTTCAAGGGGAATGTTTTTAGCAAGTTTTGATGAGACAAGGTTGTAGCCAAAGGGAATGATTCCATCCGTTCCTGAAACCTGCGAGTGCATTGATAACTTTTCCAGGGAAACAGCCATATTCTGCAAATCGATGGCAAATTCATAGGTATTTAAAAGACGGAGGGTGAAATACAGTCTGTTGTAGAAATCTTCAGAAAGCTTGTTTTTCTTTGAAAAATCATCCAAAGCCTCTACAAAAGTGAGTGAGTTATTTTTATTCTGCGTATTAATCTCGTGGAGATATTGTAAGAATTGTTCTACATAATCCTGGAGTTGAGTGACGTCTTCTTTGTTTAACCGTTTGCCATTGCTGTCATATAAGGCCATGGAATTCATTTTGCATGTCAGGCAACTGTGGCTGTATATCGTCGGTTGGATAGTGATGTTCATGTTTTTGACGATTTCAAATGTAGGACTGTTTTCAATCCCATGTATCCAAGAGGCACCCATTTCTAGTTTGCTTCCCCATGGATCTTCGGTCCAAACGCGCCCTCCAATCCGATCGGCGGCTTCCAGGATCACGATTTTTTCGACCCCATTTTTCTTCAAAGTATGGGCTGCGGATAACCCGGAAATTCCACCTCCAACGATTATGGCGTCATACGTCTCCCCTTTGGATACGCACTCTCCGAAAAGGACGTTGCTGAAGAAAAGTAACAGGAAAGCGAATCTTACCGAAATCATGTGAACCTCATATCGATTTTTGAATAAATTAATTTACAAAATTTAATTGAGGCTAGCGGATATCTATATAATCAGACAAGTTATTTTCGAAGTTCACTTTTTGATTGAAAAGCTGATCGCATTCAGGAATAATTGCTGAACTATTTCAGTGAGAGTGAATATGCATCAGTATCAAGATTTGATAACGATTTTTAATAATTGTTTTTTTGAAAAATATAATACTCAGTTGGTTAAAGGTATAGATGAACCTCTTTATCTTCCAGCAGGGGATGGGCGTCAACATAATGAGCTTTTCTTCGCTCACGGTTTTTTTGCGAGCGCTTTGCATGAATGTTCCCATTGGTTAATCGCAGGTGAAAACCGCCGGAAGCAGGTGGATTTTGGGTATTGGTATATGCCCGATGGGCGTACAGCCCCACAACAAGAACTTTTTCAAAGTGTTGAAGTTAAGCCACAAGCTATGGAATGGATACTTGCTAAGGCAGCGGGGTATCGCTTTCGGGTGAGTATTGATAATCTTAACGGAACAGAATCCGATACTGCTGCCTTTAAGCTAGCGGTATATCAGCAAGTCAAAACATATTGTGAACAAGGTTTATCCACAAGAGCTGAAATATTCCGTCATTCACTTTGTCATTTTTATAATTCGACGACCAATCTTAAAATTGAAGATTTTGAAATTGAAGCTCTGAATTAAAAACACAGAGACACAGAGGAGCACAGAGAAGGGCAATTGGGTGACCGAACATTTTCCTTGTTAAGGTGAATAAAGCTTGCAGCGCGGAGCTTTTGGAGTTCGCGGCCCCTGCTGCGCTTTTTTTGAAGGTGTATTGATTAACAGATGTTTAGGTTAAACAGCGTTGTGAGCGCTATCTCCAGCCGTGACATCGAACGTGGCTCCTGAGACCATACGCGCTGCATTGGAAGCCAGAAAGACCACAACGTTTGCGACATCTTCAGGCTCAATCCATGGCACGCCTAGGGGAGTTTTGTTAATCAGCATTTTTCTGGCTTCAATTTCATCAGATGATGTCCCTGTGGGTTGCTTATTGGCATCTTGAAGAACTTGTGCATAACGTTCTTCATGACGCGTCAACGGCGTATTAATAAGACCAGGAATGACAGCATTGACAGTGATGCCATATTTGCCTAATTCCAGGGCAGCAGATTTCATTAGCCCGATGATGCCCCATTTAGAGGCTGAATAAGCTGCACCATCTTTTGTGCCATGTTGTCCTTGAGTTGAAGAAGTGACGATGATTCGTCCGCTTCCTCGCTTAACGATAAGTGGTGCAAAGGCGCGAATTGCGTTGGCAGTGCCAGTAAGGTTGACATCAATCTGTGTATGCCAATCCTCATCTTCCATTTCGAGCAAGGATTTGAACCCCTGAACTCCGGCATTGGCAAATAAAATATCTATGCCCCCAAACGTATGTTTTGCTAGTTCAGCAGCTTCCCGAAGTGCAGCAAGATCGCGTTGGTCGAGTATGATGCTGAGCCAGCGGCTGCCGACAGACTGCACCATCTGCCCGGTTTGATTTAAATCATCCGGATTTGATGAACGGACGCCAAATGATGCGCATACTGGAGCGCAAATGTCAATTCCGACGATGTCCGCACCTTCACGAGCCAAAGCTATAGCTGATGCTCTGCCAATTCCTCGTGCAGCCCCAGTCACGACAGCAATTTTTCCTTTCAAAGGTTTGGTCGATTTTATATTTTTTTCAAGCATAATATTCTCGATTTTTATTAGGTTCCAACAATAGGCATTTTGCGCGGCGGGATCTTGGCCAGGACCGATTCGTCGATATTCAGGTGCGCTCGCACAAGTTCATGTGGTGTGAAGGCCAGCCATTGCGCAAGGGGAATGTCTTCATATTTCGGACTACGGAACATTTCAAGAACACGTAAAGTGGTCTTTCCGGTATTTTCGATATAATGGGGCATTGCCCTTGGCACGGAGCCCACATCGCCCGCTTGGTAGTCAAATGTTTGCGCAGAGCCGCCTGAGGCAAACACAGTCATTCGTCCCTGACCAGAGATGTAGTACTGCCATTCGTCCGCATTTGGGTGCCAGTGCAATTCTCGCATGCCTCCTGGTTCAATCTCTAGAAGTGCGGAAGCAATGGTCTTGGAGGCGGAAAAGTTGGTGGAATCCATAATTCGGACTGTTCCAAACTTCATTTGAATTGGCTTCATTTTGATCATTCGATGGGAGAAGCTTTCTGGTACAGGTCCAAGGCCAGCAACACGATCTTTCGCTAACGGACCAGGAACTTTCGCCGGGAATATATATAGCTCTTCTTTTGGGATTTTATCGAATGCCTTTTCAGGTACATTAAAATTTTTTGCAAGAATGTTTTTAGGAGTATGTGCCAACCAGTCTGTGAGCAGAAAAGTCTCATTCTCGTCGAAGTGACCATCATCGAACACAAGTAGAAATTCGCATCCATCTCCACCAAGCGCTTGAATTGAATGAGGAATGCCAGCCGGGAAGTACCATCCTTCACCTTCACTAACATCGTCCTGAAAGGTGTGAAGGTTTTGGTCTACGACGGTAATTCTGGCACTACCTTTGAGCATGTAAGCCCATTCACCCTCTTTGTGCCAATGCATCTCCCGTATTGAACCTGCAGTGAGCCTCATATTGACACCTGCAATTTCTGTCGCGCTTGGAAGCTCGCGTGCGGTTGTTTGGCGGGCCCATCCGCCCTCTGAAATACGATTGTGGCTATCGGCGAAAGACCATCTTAAGCTTGGCAAGGAGCCGCGGTCGGTTGAAGGAGGGAGTAGTCTATCGGGGCTTTCGGCCTCACGTGCGGGGTTTGACGGTCCAATGATGGAGGCGCCCAATTTGCCACGAATTGGTTTAACTTGTTTTGAAGTTTTTTTGTCAGCTTTCGCCATAATTTAAATCCTTATTGGCAGTAGAATAGTTTTAAATTTATGATTTTGTTGTATACCGGTCGTGGTTCAAAATTTGGCATTTCTAGCTGCGCGAAAATCCCCGCGGATCAAAGATCGCAAATGGGTCAATATTAGTAATATGAACCCATTTGCGATCTTTGATCCCCGGGGTTTTGGCGCCCTAGAAATGCCAACTTTTGAACCACGACCGGTATAATTCTTTTTTTAATTGAAAACAAGTGGAAAACTCATGTTCTTTATCAATAAAACTGGGTCATGGGAAGAATTGGGGGGGCACTTTTTTTTGGTGTTCTATACCGCGGCAGCGGTCAAAAGATTTTGACCGCTGCCGCGGTGTAGAACACCCTAAATAATGCGCCCCCCAATTCTTCCCATGACCCATAAAACGAAGCTTGATGCCGGTTGGTGTATAACAGACCTATAGTTCTTGAACTGAATGTTTTCATTATATAAGATGCTATTCAATTTTCAACGACAATTAGGTGAAAGGGAATGTCCGTAACAACAGGTGTTGATTATTTTATTCCCGTTCTTTATCCCAATAAACCGCTTTGCTCAAAACATAAAATGGCGGAGCTATGTGATCGTTATTTTTTTCTTGGGGGTCGTGTAGCCATTGTTATCTCACAGCAATCAGTTGATGGTAGCGAAGAAATACAATTTTCGACTGGAGAGGCCTCTTATAAATATTTGAAATACGGTTCCTATGCTACTGTCGTCATACCAATTTTCATGATTATAGGTAAAACAATTTTCCGCTGCACCTCTCAATATCATGAGTATGTACATAAAATAGACAAGAGGGGCTTAAAAGGGCACACCCCGGAAAAACCTCAATGCGATATTTATAATTTGCATAAATGTACGCCTTTACCGTTAATCTTAGAGGAGGATTCAGAAAATCTGAAACCTTTTGAAGCTGCTGCAAACAGTCCGATACGTCTTAATTTGGTCGAAAATTAAAATGTTTAAGTGTTGACAATAATCTATAACATCGTATATTGTGACATCTAAACCCTAAAATTGGGATGTTTTTAACATGTGCAGTCTGTTGTCTACCGCCTACTTCTATTTCTTTTTTTATACTATACCCATGAGGCGGGAGGCTAATTGACGCTTGTAAAAAATTAACAAGTGTACTTAAGACCCCGCCACAAGCGGGGTTTTTTTTTGCCCAAAAATAATTGTTTTTTAACGGTATTACAAAGGTGTTACCAGATATGTCTTCAGTCAATCGCATTTATTTCTACTTCTATTTTTACTTTTTTATTCCACCCATATGGCGGGAGATGCGATGACATTGGCAAATAGTTAAGCCAATTTAATTCAAGCCCCGCCAAAAGCGGGGCTTTTTTTTTGCCCAAAATCATAAAAAATATAAAGGAGAGGTATTGTGTATGGATAATTTAAGGAATGACTTAGGAAAAATGGTCATTGCAGGACCATGTGCGTTAGAGTCGAGGCAGCAACTGAAGGAATGCGTGCAAGTATTAAAGCGAATGGGGGTGACGATGATTCGGGCCTCTCTTTGGAAGCCGCGCACTCAACCGGGGTGGGAAGGGCTCGGGTGGATGAGTCTGCCGCTTTTACTTGAGGAAACGCTTCCATATGGATTGGTACCGGCCACTGAAATCATAAGTGCAGAGCATGCGCTGATGGTTGTGCATGCCTTGGAGCACTTTGGATCAGATGCGCGGATGATTGTCTGGTTGGGTTCTCGTAATCAAAATCATATGGAACAAAAGAAGATTGCAAAGATTTTAGCGACGGGACCGGATGGAATAACATTCATGTTCAAAAACCAAATGTGGGATGACGAAAGGCATTGGCATGGCATCGCTGAACATATTTTAGCAGAAGGATTTCCTCGTGAGCGATTGATGATTTGCCATCGCGGGTTTTCACCAGGTAAAGCGCAAAATCTTCACGGATACCGTAATTTGCCTGATTTCGAGATGGCGATGCGCATTAAAGAAAAGACAGGCCTGCCTATGCTCCTTGACCCATCGCATATTGGAGGTTCGAGGGACAAAGTGATGGAGATTTGCAATCTAGCTTTGTCTTACCACTTCGATGGATACCTTATTGAAATGCATTGCGATCCTGAAAATGCCAAAACCGATGCTAAACAACAGCTTTCGCCTGATGAGTTGCATGGATTATTAAATATTATTCGTGGGCCTTTATACAAAACGGAGGTCGCATGAAGACGATAGCTTATCAAGGGGTTAAGGGCGCTTTTAGCTATATGACGGCTATATTACAGTTTGGCGAAGGGAATACTTTTTCTGGTTTGAGCACGTTTAAGGAAGTTTTTGAGATGGTAGAAAACGGAAAGGCCGATTATGCCGTGATTCCCATTGAAAACAGCTTGATTGGGTCAATTTACGAAAACTATGATCTTCTGAATATTTATGAAATGCAGATAGTCGGAGAACATTTTACCAAGATCGAACACTGCCTTCTTGGTACTGCAAACGTTAGCATGCATAAGGAAGAGCGAATCAAAACGATAAAGAAGGTTTTATCGCACCCGAAAGCACTTGAACAATGCTCCTGTTTTTTTCAGAAACATCCCTGGATTGAAGCTGTTGTTCATATGGATACAGCAGCTGCAGCTGAGGAGATTGCTTCAAAAAACGATCCTGCATATGCTGCTATAGCTAGTGCTAATGCAGGGGAGATTTATGGTTTGGAAATTCTTGAAAAAGGGATCGAAGATGATCCGATGAATTATACGCGTTTTGTGACGATATCAAAGGTTAAACTTTTTGACGATAAAACAGATAAATGTTCGCTGATGATGCAGCTAAATCATGTCCCTGGGGCTATAGTCGATGTGCTTAAAAAGTTTGCCGACCAGCAAATTAATTTAACCAAGATTGAGTCCAGGCCCCTTCGAGGCAGTCCTTTTGAGTATTTGTTTTATGCCGATTTAGAGTTCATTGGAAAAAAGCCGGAAACTGTAGAGGAACTATTGAATGGTCTTTGTAGTAAAGTTCAGAAAATAAAAATATTGGGTTTTTATAGGAAAGGAACGTCATGGATAAGCTAAAGAAATTACGGGATCGGATTGATTGGCTGGATTCACAAATTGCTACTTTACTTGATGAAAGAATGAGAGCAGCGGATCAAATTGGAAAAATCAAGAGAACGTGTCATCATCATGTAACAGATTTATTGCGAGAAGATAGCGTTTTGAATCAAGTGGAGTCTATTATAAGGCATCCCATACTAAAAGCTAATATATCGAATATTTATGGGGAAATCATGCAAGAGTCCAGAACTGCCCAAAATTTTTTCAGATATCCCAATCAACCATTTCGTCGGATAGGGATTATTGGTGTAGGATTGATGGGAGGTTCTATCTGTAAGGGCATTAAAACAAAAGATTCCTCCATTCAAATTGGCGCTTTGACTCATGCATCTGAGGATGATTTTCTTGCTCAACAAGGAGGGTGGATTGACCAGACTTATTCAACAATCGAGGATCTTATACAAAACTCTGATCTCATTATTTTCGCCTCCCCAATATCGACAATTATTCCATTGGCAGAAGAGATAAAGCTTAAGACCACTTCCAGGCTAATAGTGATTGATATTGCAAGTGTGAAAGAAGAGATTGTCGAAGCCTTTGAAAAGCTATCTTGTGAAAACATGGAATATATTAGTACGCATCCTATGGCAGGAAAAGAGAAAAGAGGATTTGTAAACAGTCAAGCGACGCTATTTGCGAACAGGCCGTGGATTATTGTTCCTCATAAGAAAAATAGTTCTAGTGGAATTGAAAGTATTAAAGAACTTATTCGCTTTTTGGGTTCGGAACCGATTTGTTTAGAGGCCAAAGTTCATGATCAACAAGCAGCTCTAGTTTCACATCTTCCATCGATTCTAGCGAAGTCGTATTTTGATTTCGTGCGCTCAATGGATCCTGAAAGTTTGAAGATAGCGGGGCCAGGTTTTCAAGCCTTCACACGACTGGCCAATGATAATAATGAAATGCGTGAAGAAATTAGCAAAAGCAACCAACACATTCAAGGGTTCTTAAAGAAGTGGTTGAAATATTTAGAAAAATTGAATTAAAACCGGCACTGCCGAGATAATTGCAGAAGTCTAAAAGGATTATGTATTAGTCCATATTCACATCTGCAGTCACGTGTGTCGCCCCTCCGGGGCTTCGATTTGTGATTGAACTACCCAGGCTTCGTTCCTCAGCCTGGGCTACATTGTGACAGCCCTCCGGGCAAAGCTACAAGACGATCGGCTTATTAAAGCCCTGATTGTTGCCAAATTGTAGTTATGCCCGGAGGGCTGTCACAATGTAGCCCTCCGGGCAAAGCTACAAGATGATCGGCTTATTAAAGCCCTGATGGTTGCCAAATTGTAGTTATGCCCGGAGGGCTGTCACAATGTAGCCCTCCGGGCAAATCTACAAGATGATCGGCTTATTAAAGCCCTGATGGTTGCCAAATTGTAGTTATGCCCGGAGGGCTGTTACAATGTAGCCCAGGCTGAGGAACGAAGCCTGGGTAACTCAATCACAAATCGAAGCCCCGGAGGGGTGACACACATGACTGAACAAGTGAACTTAGCCAACATGAATGTTGCTTTTGAGTTCAGCAATTGTCTTGGTAGTGAGAATTTAAAAAACTTTAAACAAAAATGGGTTCATAACATGAAGACAATATCAGCATCAGCCACGGTGACGATCAATGCACTTGCCAAAGAAAAAAGGCTGAAAGGGGAAAAAGTCTATAATTTCGCTGCAGGGGATCCGGTTCTAATGAATCACCATTGCATCATCAATAAGGCCATTGGTCATATTGAGAAGGGTTGTTGTCCTTATCCACCAGTTGAAGGTATTCCTGAGTTACGTAGTCTTGTTGCAGCATGGATGAATGCTAGCTACCAAACACAATTTTCAAAGGATAATGTGTTGGTCACATGTGGAGGAAAGTTTGCCCTTTTTGCAATTATTTACTCAATTTTAGAATCTAATGAAGAAGTATTGATCCCTGCTCCTTATTGGGTTTCGTATCCAGATATTGTCCAAATGGCAGGAGGAAAACCCAAGATTGTTCCAACCTGTTCAGATAATGGATGGAAATTGACCCCGCATGATATTGTTCGGCATGCGACAAAGAACTCTAAAATGCTGATTTTCAATAATGCATGCAATCCAACGGGTGTTTTGTACACAAAACAGGAAATTAGCGATATTTTAACCGTGGCAAAAAATTATAATTTAGTGGTTATTTCAGATGAAGTTTACAGTGGCCTTACCTACGATGAACCTGGCTTTATTTCTTGCGGCTCATTTTCTGAACATACAGAAAGAGTTATTATTGTCCAAAGCTGCTCCAAAAACTTTGGAATGACAGGGTGGAGAACCGGATTTGTTTTGGGTCCAGAAAATGTGATCAAGAAATTAGCTATTTTGCAAAGTCAGAGCACCACAGGGGTAAGCATTGCAAGCCAGTGGGCTGCTGTCGGGGCATTGGAAAATGCTGAAAAAGTAAATTTCTACGTAAAGGAAGCTATGAGAAGGCGTCGGGATCTATTTGTGGAAAACTATAATTCCCTCTTTTCTACACAGCTAGCTGAAATTAAATCAGGACTTTACGCATTCGTTTCTCTTGATTCAATGGGGATTAGCCATACAACTGATTCTATTGATGTTTGTGAGCAGCTCATCGCTTCTGATAATATTGCACTTGTTCCTGGGACAGCATTTGGAGTAGATGGATATGTGCGTTTTGCATTTTCTGAATCAGAAGAGGATATACATGAAGCACTCCATGTGCTAAAACAATCTATTAATCGTTTAGTTGGAGCATTATTATGACTCAATACCTTGTAAAAAAAGCCTTGTTGAAAGGGGACATTGTCATACCAGCATCGAAATCTCATACGCTTAGATCTATCCTTTTTGGATCGTTAGGTAAAGGAAAAAGTGTAATTCATCATTATCTTCCTTCCACGGATACGCAAGCAATGATAGAAGCTTGCCGACTTTTTGGCGCCACTCTTGATGTTTCCTCTGAACGAATTGATATTTTAGGAATAAATGGAAAAATCGATCAAGCTGAAGATGTGATTAATGCTGGAAATTCAGGCATTGTCTTGCGCTTTTGCTCTGCCATTGGTGCGTTATCGAAACATCCTGTTGTTATTACAGGAGATCATTCTATTCGTCATCAAAGGCCAATGAAGCCCCTACTTGATGGGTTATCTCAGCTTGGTGTCTCGACGACTTCAATGCGAGGAGATGGGTATGCACCTGTGATCATTCAAGGACCTATTACATCTGGCAAAGCTTTGATTTATGGAGAGGATTCTCAACCTGTCTCGGCAATGCTTATAGCTTCTGCTTTTGCTGAAGGACCAATTGAAATCGATGTTAAGAATCCTGGAGAAAAGCCGTGGATTGCGCTTACCCTGGATTGGTTTGATCGATTGGGGATTTCCTATGAAAATCATGAGTTTAAACAATATCGCCTTCCAGGAAATAGCCGTTATGATGGTTTTGAATATGATGTACCAGGCGATTTTAGTTCAGCAGCATTTCCCATAGCGGCGGCTCTTATCACCCAATCGAATATCACGCTTAAGAATATTGATATGAGTGATTCGCAGGGTGATAAGGAACTCATCCGAGTCTTTCAAAGAATGGGGGGAATTATCGAAATCGATGAACACAGTAAAACAATCCACGTTAAAAAAGGGAGTGTTCTTACTGGGGTTCAAATCGATATTAACGACTTTGTAGATGGCATCACAATTTTGGCCGTGGTTGCTTGCTTTGCAGAAGGGGAAACGCGTATACATAATGCTGCTATTGCCAAGCAAAAAGAATGCAATCGCATCCAATGCATTGCTACCGAATTGCGAAAAATGGGTGCAGCTATTATAGAAACAGAAGATGGATTACTCATAAGGAAATCATCTCTTAAGGGTACGCGTGTGAATTCCTATCATGATCATCGTATGGTGATGTCACTTGCTGTGGCAGCAATGGGGGCTGAAGGTGAAACTTGTATTTCATCTGTGGAATGCGTTTCAAAGACATTTCCAACTTTTATGCGCGATTTGAATGCTTTGGGTGCTGATATCGAGAGGTTATTGTGAATATTATTTTATGTGGATTACCCATGTGTGGTAAAACGACAATAGGAAAAATGGTAGCAGAGAAGTTAGGCTGGAGTTTTATCGATACTGATCGACTGATAGAGAATGCATATACTGAAAAAACAGGAAAAACATGTACTTGTCGCCAGATTTATATTGAAGAAGGGGATTCGCTGTTTCGAGAGTGTGAAAAAATGCAAATAGCTTCATTAAGTGAATCTGTAAAAAGTATCATCGCTGTGGGCGGAGGAAGTCTTAATGATCCTGAAAATACCAAAATGCTACAATTAACTGGTTCCCTTGTTTATCTTAAAGCTCCCTTAAGCGCACTTTGGGAAAGAATGCTAAATCGCGGCATTCCTGTTTATTTAAATTCGATTGATCCTGAAAAGGCATTTTATGAAATTGCAAATAAGCGCACGCCGATTTATGAAGACGCAGCAAGTTATATCATAGAAACCAGCCATTTATGCGAACAAGAAGTTGTGGCTGCAATTTTAAACCTTAAGGGAAAATAGTATGGCAAGTAATTCATTCGGTAATATTTTTAAAATTACAACCTGGGGAGAATCCCATGGAAAAGCCATCGGCGTAGTTATCGATGGGTGTCCTGCCGGGTTAGAGATTGATGAAGGCGAGATTAACGCTGCATTAGCTTTACGAGCACCCGGGAGAAATCCTTACACTTCTCCACGCACAGAAGCTGACATAGCGGAAATCCTCTCAGGAGTTTTTGAAGGTAAAACAACCGGAGCTCCTATCTGTATTATAATACCGAATAAAGATGCCGATTCGAGTAAATATGAGCCAATCAAAGATTTACTTAGGCCGGGACATGCCAATTACACCTATTTAGAGAAATATGGGATATTTGATTATAGGGGCGGCGGTCGTTCATCGGCACGTGAAACAGCTTGTCGTGTAGCCGCTGGGGCAGTTGCTAAAAAGCTATTGGAATACAATGGCATTCAATTAACAGCCTATATTAAGCAAATAGGTGCAGTTGAGGCTCAAATACAAGCTGATAATTTCGAGCTCATCCGCTCATTGACTTACCAAAGCCCTGTGTTTTGTCCTGATGCTCAGGCGACTACTTCGATGACAGCCCTCATTGAAAAAGCAAAAATTGAAGGAGATTCCCTAGGCGGTATAATTGAATTTATTGCATTATCAGTTCCGGCCGGACTAGGCGATCCCGTCTATGAAAAATTAGAAGCTAAACTTGCGCACGCCATGATGAGTTTGCCAGCCACCAAGGGCTTTGAAATAGGATCCGGATTCAGTTCTGTTGCCATGCAGGGATCAGAGCATAATGACCTATTTACCATGAAATCAGGCAAAGTGAGGACACAGACAAATTATGCAGGAGGGACTTTAGGCGGCATTTCTACAGGCATGCCAATTATTGGTAGAGTCGCTTTTAAACCAACGTCGAGCATTATGAAATCACAGGAAACACTCACAATTGAAGGTGAAAAGTCGCCCTTAAAACTTCCTCTTGGATCCAGGCATGATCCATGCGTTGCCATTAGAGCCGTTCCAATTGTAGAAGCTATGGCCGCATTAGTGCTCGCTGATGCACTTCTTTTGAACAGGTGTGTGAAGTTATGACTCAAAAGTTGATCTGTAAAATTTCCAGCACATCGCAGCTATATGAAATTGAAATTTGCAGTGGGGGATTGAATCATCAAGATCGGTACCTCTCTTCACTCTCTTCAAGGTTTGCGATCATTACCGATGATAAGATTGCTTCATTGTATGGAGAGACATTGCGTGATACTCTTTCTTCTTATGGTTTGGATGTTTATTTATTTACATTTCCAAATGGGGAACAATCTAAAACGCGAATGACCAAAGAGCAGTTGGAAAATCAACTGTTTGAAAAAGGACTCGGTCGTGACACATGTGTGATCGCATTGGGTGGGGGGGTCGTGACAGATATTGCAGGCTATATAGCTGCAACCTATTGCAGAGGAGTTCCTCTTGTGATGATCCCTACTTCACTTCTTGGGATGGTTGATGCAAGTATAGGCGGTAAAACCGGCGTGAATGTCCCTTATGGAAAAAACATGCTAGGTTGCATCTACCAGCCCAGGAAAGTGCTGATAGATCCTTCCACTCTTAAAAGCCTGCCGAAAAAAGAAGTTGTCAATGGTGTTGTAGAGATGATTAAACATGGATTAATCGCAGATTGCGGGTTTTTAGAGTATCTTGAAACCCATTCCCAACAACTCTTAGCATTAGATTCTGCTGTAATTGAGAAGGTTATTTATGAAAGCTGCCGCATCAAAAAAGAGATTGTAGAGCAGGACGAAAGAGAAAATGGAAAACGGATTCTTTTGAATTTTGGACATACCATAGGACATGCCTTGGAACTCATAACTGATTATTCGCTTTCTCATGGCGAAGCTGTTGCTATCGGAATCCTTGTAGAAAGTTATATTTCCGTACAACTTGGAATACTTAATCAAAAGTCTTTCGATAGAATTTCGAGAATACTAGAACAGTACACTTTGCCTTTATGCCTACCTTCGCGATTTCCTGTACAAACGATTCTCGATGCGATGACTATGGATAAAAAATCTCTTAAAGGACAGCCGCGATTTGTTATGATAGACGCGATAGGTTCGTGCCTTGCATATGATTCAGCCTACTGCACGCATGTAGAAGAGTCTATGATTCGAAAAGCTTTACAATGGATGAATGATGCTTTGTGTAGTCATTAAGGGACCTACTTTTCAAGAAGCATATCTCCAGATTTCTGAGGCTCTTTTATATGCCGATTTGATTGAGCTTCGACTTGATTGCTTTGCACAATTGGATTTTGCTGCATTAAAAAATCTACGGACTCATTTTACCATTCCCATGATTTTTACTTTAAGAAGTCAAATGCAAGGGGGTGGCTATGTGCAAGCGGAAGAGCGCAGGCTTGCAGATATTCGTCGTCTTGTTGCCCTAAAGCCTGAATACCTCGATTTAGAAAATCATATTGGAGTTGATTTTGTTGAAGAAATTTCATCTCAATACCCAGGTATCAAGTTGATACTCTCTTATCATAATTTTGCAGAAACTCCCGATGATCTGGAAGGTCTTTATAGCAACATGCGTATGATTCCTGCATTTTTCTATAAGATTGCTGTAACAGCCCACAATTGCCTGGATGCATTGCGATTAATATGCTGGGCAAAACAATCTGATGAAAAGCTTATTGCGATTAGTATGGGTTCTCATGGACAGATCAGCCGTATTTTGGGGCCATTGATGGGAAGTCCGATCACCTATGCTGCTCTTGATGAGGATCAAAAATCAGCTCCAGGCCAATTGTCGGCTAAATTACTACTTGGACTTTATCATTACCGTGCTTTAAATCCTCATACCGCAATCTACGGATTAATTGGCGATCCTGTTGACCAAAGTATTAGTGATAAGACTCACAATAGTTTTATCACAGCCTCTGCTTTAGATGCAGTGTATGTCAAAATTCAAGTCAAACCTTCCGAGTTATTTGAGTTTTTAAAATTAGCGAAACAATTGCCCTTTCATGGACTTAGTGTCACGATGCCTTTAAAGGAACAAATTGTTGCCTTTCTCGATGTGATAGATCCTCAAGCTCTTGACATTGGTGCAGTCAATACTCTTTCTTTTCAGAGCGGCAAAGTCGTCGGATTTAATACAGATGGAATTGGAGCTTTAAATGCGATCGAAAAAGAGTGTCAAGTAGCTGGAAAACGCATTGTGATTATTGGGGCTGGTGGTTCTGCCAGAGCAATTGCCTTTGAGGCATTAAGAAGAGGGGGGGTGGTCACGATTCTCAATCGACATGCAGAAAAAGCCATTCAGATAGCTCAATGTTTAAATTGTATTGGGAAAGGATTAGAGAGCATGGCTGCTTGCGCAGAGGCTGGATATGATATTTTGATCAACTGCACTCCTGTGCCTCTACCTATTGATGTTGAGTATATACTTCCTCAAGCCCTTGTCATGGATATTACGACAAACCCCAAAGAAACCGAATTTTTAAAGCATGCGAAGGAAAAGGGATGTAGGATCATTTATGGTTACCAGATGTTTATTGAACAAGCTTTAGGGCAATTTAATTTATGGTTTAGGGATAACATTGATCTTGACAAGAGTATAAAAACTTTTGAAACAAATGTAGCCGAGGCTCAAAGATCTGGTCTTGAATAAACAACTATTATTTGACAAAATTTACAAAAAAGCTTACTTAGTAGGGACATTTCCAAAACTTTTTACCATAAGAAATTTATGTTTAGAATAATCCTTATCATCGCTTGCGCATTGGGTCTTATAACAATGATATTTAATGGATACATTTCCTATGAATTTGTAAATAACTTTTCCAAAGGTATAGAGGAGAAAAATAAAAAACTTGATGAAATTTTTCAATTTCAGAGGTATTTATCTGCGTTAAAAGATGCCGAAACAGGTGAAAGAGGATATGTCATAACCGGAAATAAAGCATATTTAGAACCCTATGAATCAGCTATTAAATTTGTAAACTCACCGGAAACCAAAGCTTTTTTAGAAAAAGCTGAAAAGGAAAATACGATCAACGACGACGTTAAACAATTAAGAAAATTAGCTCATACAAAAATAGAAGAACTACAATATGTTATTGATAAGTATGACACTTTAGGGTTTAAAGCCGCGCAAGAAGCTATTTCTTCCAACTTGGGCAAGAATACAATGGATCAAATTCGTACTATTGCTGAGGAGATTTCCCTGGAGAAACAGAATTTTCTTTTAAATCATGAAATTAAGATGGCTAGCAATCTTAGTTTTTTGATTAACCTTATCGTTTCAATTAACATCCTCTATATCTGTTTAATCAGTATTTGCCTGTATACGCTCTATAAGGAAACTACAAAAACTTAACCATTATGAAATCGTTAGATGAATTTTTGTTTTATGAAAATTTTCACACCAATTGGTTGATGTATGGTTACGCAAAACATTAAAACATTTTCCGGCGTTGCGATGCCACGCTTAATCTATGGAACCGCATGGAAAAAAGACAGAACTGCTGATTTAGTCACTAAGGCTGTTAAATTTGGTTTTAGAGGGATTGATACCGCTTGTCAACCTAAGCACTATAATGAAGCTGGCGTTGGAGAGGCACTGCACAGACTGGTAAATGAAGGCATTAGTCGTGATAGCCTATACATTCAAACCAAGTTCACTCCATCAGACGGTCAAGATCCTTTCAATATCCCATATGATAGAAAGGCGCCTCTTGCCGAGCAAGTAGCTCAATCATTTGAGGTTTCCAAGAAAAATCTTGGGGTTAATTATGTCGATGCGTTGATTCTGCATTCTCCATTGGAAAATTTTGATAATTTTATGGTCGTGTGGGAAGCAATGGAGCATGTGTACAAGCAGGGCGGTTCGAAACAACTTGGCATAAGTAATTGTTACGACTTAAAGGTTTTAAAACAGTTATATGAGACAGCCTCTGTGAAACCTGCAGTTTTACAAAATCGTTTTTATCAAGATTCCGGTTATGATAAAGATATGCGCAAATGGTGCCAAGAGCGCAAAATCATTTATCAAAGTTTTTGGACGCTTACGGCAAATCCCCATATTCTTGCCAGTGACACATTGCTTTTAGCGGCACAAACATTTCAGAAAACTCCAGCTCAAATCTTTTTTCGATTTTTAACGCATGTTGGAATAGTTCCTCTGACGGGTACTTGCTCTGACAAGCATATGAAAGAGGATCTCGAGATATTTAATTTCGAACTGCCTGAAATGATAATTCACGAAATTCAAGCGCTCATAAATATATAAAAGAGACTTGCCGCCAAACGCTTTGCGTGCCTTGGGGATTTCTTTCTTTGCTTTTTGTAAACGATGCCAATCACAGGGCTATCTTAGTTGACAACCACTAAATTTCCAATCTTTAACCATGAAGGGTTTGGTGTCAAAACAATAGCGATGTACGACTCTTTAGAGTTTTTTGAATAGGCAATATTATTTGAACGCATCTCTGCCTGCACCTGGTCTGGAGTTAACATATACAAACCACCGGAGACTGCGTCTACAGCAAGACCAATTAAACCACCAAATACTATATTTCCGAATACCCATCCACTCATTTGTCTTGAAAATGTAGCTTCGTATGGTTGGTAACCATCAAGACAAATTTGGACAAAGTGGTTGTCTTTCCTGGACATCTCCACAATTATTGGTGTATTGCCAACATAAGTTCTATCTACCCAAATTGCCGCATTACTCGGATTACTCGAGATTCCTACTGACTGGTGGGTTCCGTGCATTATCGTACCGCAACTTGTTAATAGATAAATCATAGAAAACACAGATGTGAGTGTAGAGAATTTTTTTACTAATTTCATATCAAACCTTTTATTTAAATTAATTATTTATTATCTTGCTAATAGATAGTATTGGAAAAAGCAATATTATTAGTGTTTTATGTGTTTTTTGTAAAGCAAGTAATTTTGCTCATCGCAAAAACGTAAATGTTGGCGCAATGGCGTGAACTTAAAGAAATATATATATATATATATATATACATTCACGAATATCTCCTGCACCCCTCTTCGAGACAATTGCAGAAGTCTAAGTAAATTGCATTAGCTAAAACACCCCATAAGCTACGCGGAGCGTTTGGAGTGCGCAGCCCCTGCTGCGCTTTTCTTGAAAGGCATGGTGAGTAGAATTCTCGGTAGCATGAATTAATGTATCAATGACTTCGACTTACTATCTTTTTTAGAAAAGCGCAGCAGGGGCTGCGCACTCCAAACGCTCCGCGTAGCTTATGGGGTGTTTTGGCTAATGTAATTAACGCTTAGATATAATATATTAGGACTTAACTACTGCATCCAACGCTATACCTTAATCCAATATTGAATAAAAAATATTGAAAGGAAAGTTTGGTCGTGTTAGTGATAGCATTTGCAATTAATATAAGGTCACGATGAAGACTATAGGACAACATTTAGTGTTTTTTGACGGGACTTGTGGGATGTGCCATGGAGTGGTACAGTTTCTTCTCAAGCATGATAAAGAGAATGTTTTTGTGTTTGCACCTCTCCAGGGTGAAACTGCAGCTGATTTTTTGGATGATTGGCGAAACAAATATCCCGATGCGGATACCTTGGTTCTAATAGAGAATTATCAAGACGATTCTATGAAACGCATTTTTATGTACGGGAAAGGGGCTTTACGTATTTGTTGGCTTTTAGGTGGGATGTGGAAGGTGCCTGGTGCTATTTCGTTTTTACCCCCATTCCTTTATGATTGGGGATACAGATATATAGCTCGACATCGATTTCAGTGGGTTGAAAGGAAATCATGCCTCATACCTAAAGTTGAGGATTTAAACAGGTTTCTTCCTTAAACCTAGAAACGGCTTTTGCAATCGCCGTTTCTAGGGTGATCTACAAACGTTTGATGCAACATTTTTTGAATTTAAGACCGCTTCCGCATGGACAAGGAGCGTTGCGTTCGATTTTTACAGTGATTGGCCTGTCCTCTGGATTTCCATACCACTTTGCTAACTCTGTTGCGGCATCAACAAGTGGATTTAGATCTTCTATTCGATTGGTTTGTTCAATAGGAAGTAAGAGCTCTTTTTCGAATATATGAATATTCATATATTCGTTATCAACCATATCAGTTTTAAAAGCTGCTCGTATAGTATCATATAAGGGTTCCAATTTTGATTCCATAGTCAATCGGGCAATGGCAGTAAAAAATCCAGGATCATTGTTCATTTTTCCACTTGCTACTATCTCTTGGAGTCTTAAAAGTACCATTTCTTTGGCAATCAGCTTTTGATAGATTAATGCGGAAAAGCAACCTCCTATGACTAAGCGGAGAATTTTATCGGTTTCACGATTGGTTAATAGAGCGAAGAGGGGTTCCGGATTTCCATTGTAAATACTGGTAATGACTTTTGGGATGGTCTCTGTAAGCAGGTCGCCAAGTAATCGGTCTATTGAATCTATCGGTAAATTCAATAGTTCAAGGACTACAGGATAAGCTTGTTTTTCCCGAAATTGACTGAGCAGTAGCAGTGCATGGATGTGAGCAACGTAATAGTCTCCCGTATGATCACATTTCTGAATAGTGTCTTTAAGAACTTGAATTAAATAAGGGGTAACTTCTTCTCGATGCTCAGCGACAACTTCGTAAGCCTTGACTGGAACAACATTTTTATAGAAGTGAATTTCATTTAACGCTTTTTGTAAAGAAGACACAGCATTCATAAACAATCCTTAAAAAATAAATTAAACGAAAATTATTACACCTGTTTTGTATTCGTGCAGTACGTATATATACCGGTCGTGGTTCAAAAGTTGGCATTTCTAGCTGCGCGAAAATCCCCGCGGATTAAAGATCACAAATGGGTCAATATTAGTAATATGAACCCATTTGCGATCTTTGATCCCCGGGGTTTTGGCGCGCTAGAAATGCCAAATTTTGAATCACGACCGGTATAGTCCCTTATACTACCAGTATAACTATTTTGGGAGGTCCTCTTTCGTATAGGTGCGGTTGTGCTTGTCGGACCACTTTTCTTCAATGGCTTTTTGTAAAGCTACGACTAATGCTTTTTCATAATTTTTATTCTGAGGTTCCAATGCACATGCCAACCTTAAAAAACCTATTGGATTTTGCAGTGAGTCGTCATTTTTAAGAGCTGCGGTTTTAACAATAAAAGGACGCGGCAATTCAGCTAAAAGATTACCGAATTTGGCATTAAGGGGCGCGTTGGCCGGATCTGCCCTAAGAGCTTGTCTGTAATAATTTAGGGCTTGGACTTGATATTCATGAGGTTGAGAGACTCCTGTAGAGACGGACTCTATAGAAGTAGAAAAGGGGGGTTGTCCACGAATTACAGTCGTTTTATTTTGATAGGCAGCACAGTAAAGGTCCCCAAAGTTTTCATAACAAGACGGGGCTTCTTTTGTTGGAGGAACCTCTTGAACAGCTAGGGTATAAAATTCAAAAGCTCGACAATAGTCAGACCGACTCATATTATAAAGGCCATTGGCTACATAGTAGTTGCTTAAGGCAAGCTTTATGGCTGGATTGTCAGGAAATTGGTCTATTCCATCATCTAGAACGCGTTTTGCATCATCAAAACGATCGGCATCACAATATAGTTTTGAAAGCTCGGTAAATGCCTTAATGTCTATTACTATATTGTCTAGTGAATTAGAGCCTTTCTGGATATTGGACAGAAATAAATTAATTGCTGTGCCGTATTCGCCTAATTGTACCCAAGCATTTATTTGGTTGTTCTGTTCATTATTATTGAGAAACTCATTTATGTTTCGAGCTTTTTCGTAGAAGTCAATCGCTTGATGCAATAGTTCTTTTGGATCTTGCTTGAGATTACTATTTTGGTGGCCGGCGCTTTTAGCAATCAGTTTTTTTATTAATGTCAATTGATCCTTCAGCACAGAATTAAATCCACTTATTTCGATGGGCATTGCGCTGGAGACCATGTGATTTTTGTCGCCATCATAAGCTTTTTCTAGCGCATTTATCAAGGATATGCCATCAACGAGTAATTGTGAAGGTTCCTGTGATAAGTTCGATAGTGTCTTGTTTAGGGCTTTAATGTCTGTATTAGTATAAAATAATGAAAACCGACTGGTCAAAGCTCCGAGAGCCTTTTTAATATCATTGTAGCAGTTATTACGGCTAATTTTGCCATTGACAATTGACGTGTAGAAGGTGTTCGTTAAAAAGCTACCTAACGCACCAGTAATTGAATGGATTTGTTTGACTACCGAGCTTAATTCTTCATTGGCTAAAGCTTTTAATCCGCTTTCATAGTCTTGATTTCCCAGAGCTATATAGACTTTCAGCAGTTTTTCTTGAATTAATTGTTGATCGTTAGGGCTTAATAATCTTTCTGTCGTCTTATAGCTGTCTAAAGCAAGTAATAATTCATTGTTGGCAAAGAATGCATCGCCCAATTGCCTATGAAGGGTTTCATTATTTGGATTATTAGAGACGGCGTTTTGGAAATATTGGATGCTAGGTATATATTGTTTTAACTGAAAAGCAACCATTCCCATTTTTTGGTAATCGGAATCTGTAAAAGGCTCTGCAGTTTCATAACAAAGGAGGGCCATCCCCAATGCCTTTGTAGCATATTCGATGGAAAATCTTTTTTGGGTTAATGCATCGCCTATTTGGATAAGAGCTTGCGATATTTCATCGGAAGCTATTTCTGTCCTTGTTGGAAGAGCTTTGCTATATATATCTATTGTTATGGCGTAAGCATCAAAGCCAATTTCAAATTTACCTTGATTGACCAGTGTCTGGGCTATTGAACTGATCTGGTTGGCTATTGATAAAGATTGTTCAGGCATCGCAAATTTCAAGGCATTTCTTAAAGTTTCAAGAGCCCCTTTATAGTCATTTTTGATGAGGAAGCTTGGGACAGTTTTCATAATAGCCCGGAAACCTTCTGAATTGGCCAAGCCTTGACCCTGTGCTTGGTGTGTCATTGCAATTTTAGCAATCTCTGCAAATGCTTGGTTAGGCGTATTGAGTTCTTCTTTTGTAAAGCGGGGCTCGAGTTGTTTATAGATAGATATTGCTTTGGCGAATGCACCAACGTTTATGTAAGCTTCCATGAGGTTATTGCAAATAAGGTGAAATGCATTCGGAAGCACCTTTGCATCCTTAAAATGGTTGTAAAGAGTCGTATAGTGTATAATGGCTTGGTGATTCCATGCACCTGGCGTAAGAAGTTGTTCCAGATTTTGGATATGGCTGCGGATTTCGCGGGTTATTATTAACGGCGCATTTGTATCTTTCGAGGCTGTATAGATAGCATTTAAAGTGGCTTTGGCAATCAATCCCGGGTTGTCCGTTTGATTGATTTGGTTAAATATATTAAAACTTTTTTTAGTTTTTGTTGCGGCTGCCTCGACGAGTAGTTTAGTTTCATTTTGCAGCAATTTGTAATATTCATCGATTAAAGCTAATTCAGTATCTAAATCAGTAAGGGCTGCTTTTAATTCGTCGGCAGTGGTTTTGCTAAGTTTTCTTTTTGTGCTTTTGCCGTCAGCAGCTTTAAGGACTAGTTCAGATAAAGCCTTTGCACAAGGTTGGATTTGAGCAAGTGTTTGGGCTTGTTTTGCTTTTGTTAATTCGGAGGTTAATCGGTTGTTGTCTTCTGATGCAAAAAAACCAAGTTTAGTATCGTCGAGTGCATCTGAAATCTCTTTAAAAAACTTATTTAATAGAAGATTTCGAACTTTCTCCATTGAATTTGCTATAGAATTTTCATCAATCATTGAACGCTTGAAGAATTTATTTCCTTCTTCAGTTTCATATTGATAGAGAAGGTTATCGTAGTGTTTTTGGGCACCTGTAAGTTTGTTTTTATAGAGCCTATTATCAGGATGGAATTTGACTGCATATTTATAGGCCCACATAGCCTCTTGGAAAGAATCTACATCCTCGCCTTTAATATATTCATCACCGAGCTCAGCCAGCCACGCAGCATTCCATTCTGAGCCAGCTTCATCAAGTTTGTTGACATGTTTTTTGAATACTTCTTTAGCCTTTTGAAAGTATTCCAAAGCTTCAGTAGATGCGCTTGGAGATTGGGAATAATCGAAATCGTATTGAAGCCTGCTCTGTAATACAGATCGTGCTACTGTGATATAGGCTTCAATTATGGCCTGAGGATTAACTGTTGACGATAGTTTGTCGAGGAGAGGTAAGGCTATGCGATATGCTTTTAATGCTAAGTCAGGACGAGTTGTTAGAAGTTGGCGTCCGAGGGCAACGGTATCGGAAGTGATTTCATGTTTTTGGGGTTCAGAAGCAGTTTTATAGGCTTCCCTATAAAATGAAATTGCTTTTTCGCAGTCTGTCACAGACAGTTTTTGCTTTTTTAATTTGATCTGGATTTCGAGTAAGCTGAGATAATGAGCGGTAGCATTCCTTGGATCAACTTTCACGAGAGTGGAATAAATCTTTTCTGCTTTATCTTCTTTGCCGACTTTGATGTAGCAGCTAGCCAGGAGAGTCAGGGCTTGGATCTGATTAGGATCTTTATCATTTTGGGAAAGCTTATTAGCTCTTTCCAAACATTCTATGGCATTGTTTATGTTTGTAATAAGGCAATTTTGAGCCAGGATCAGATAAATTTCGATAAGTCTTTTCGCATCATTTTTCTCTGATAAAAAGATCAATGCGATTTGATAGCCTTTGACGATAATATCCGAATCATCTTTGGTTAATTCACTGCAGTAGGTTGCTAGTTTAATGGCGATCTCCCTTGCTTTATTCGGCTGGAGTGGGAGCTTTAGGGCGGCATCAAAACGGTTCAGCATGATCCGGTAATTGCCATTATTAAAATCACAATGAGCCTGTGCAGAATAGCTCTCGGCGAGTTCGTTTGCATAGATAGTTGAAGTTGTATTTTTTTGAGAAGCTAGTAGAAAGTTCTCGATAGCTGAATGATAGTCTTTTAGTTTAAAATCGATTCTTGCCAACATGGCAAAGACGGATTCTTGTTCTGTGGAAGTTTTGCGACAAAGTTTTAAATGCTTTTGAGCTTGAGTCAGGTAATTTAAATCTCTATCTTCTTTGATGTCTTTTTTGTTCTTATGAAGGCTCAGGTAGTGTTTTGCAACTTCAAGATTAATTTTTGGATCTTGAGGGTTTCGGTTATAAGCTTCTAAGAGCCACTGGATAGCTGTTTGATGGTCACCAAGTTGTCCTTGTTCTATGATAGCTGAGGTTAGTTTGTTGATGGCTTCTGCATACTTTGATATCGGATGGATTTCGAAGGCTTGCTTAACTTCGGCTAAAGCTTCTTTGAGATTGTTTGAGGATTCATAGTGTTTTGATAATTCGTAGCAATAATTTGCATATTGGGGCTTGGATCTATCTTCGTAGAGTGTTTTCAGAGCTTTTAAAATTGTAATGATTGTTGCATGGTCTGGATTGTCTTTTTGAAGTACAACCACCAAAGCTTCGGCAACTTTGACTAGCTTAGATTTAATGTCAGGGGCAATTTTTGTCGGAAACTGTTGGGATTCGATATAAAAATCAATTGCATTATGAATATGTTGATTAGATCGCTCTAAATTACTTTTGATATAAAATATAGCTCTTTCTGTGTGTGCGGTTATTAGCTTTTCGGCTAGTTGATGAGTGAGTTTATTTGCTTTATTGAAATCTTCAAGAATTTGGATGGCTAAGTTGATAAGACCTATAGATTCATCAGTTTTATTGGTGTGTTGAGATAGTAATACCAAATTTTCATAAATTCGGTAGGTCTCATCTGAATTTCCTGTAATTAAATACACTGAAGCTAGTTTTTCAAGTATTGTTCTATTATTTGGAAAAATAGACTTAGCGCTCTCTAGCAGACGAATTGCATTCTGATAATCTAACAGCTTTTGGGCACAATCGGCTAGAATAAAATAGTTTGATATGATGGGTTTATCAAAATCTTTTGGTGAGACTGAATTTTTGGCAGCTTCTTTGTAATTTTCGAGAGCTTTTTCATGATTTTGTTTGTTTTGATAGAGCTCTCCTAGTTGTGCGTAGATTTTAGCATCCGTTGGATTTTCAGTTAATAGTAGCTCAAGAACTTCAATGGGATCGGCGTTTGTGCCAGATATTTTCCCGGTAAGCTTGAAAAGCAACATTAAGGGGTCGGGATGTTTTGGATAGGTAGTTTTAGCTATTTCCAGGAGTCTAATAGCATCGGCGCGATTGCCGAGCTGGATATAGATATTGGCGGCCAGCATTTGTATATTGATATCGTTAGGAATAGCTTTAAGGAGCCGTGGAATTAAATTTTCAGCATTGCTCCATTCATTGAGTGTTTGGTATGTTTCCGTTAATAGTTTGAGTATGTTTGAATCATCACGAGAATACTCCAAGGCCTCTCTTAGGAATTTAGCGGCTTCTGCGTGTAGATGTTGTTGAAGGAATTCTTGACCTAAGGCAAAAGCTCTCTCCTTCAAGAGCATCTTATTATCATTCGTTGGATCCAAAATATGGGCTTTTTTCGTTTCATCATAAGCCGTTTTTAATTCCTTGCATGAGAGATGAAAGTTGGCCAATTCAATACAATAGCCGGCATATATGTTTGGTTGTTCTTTATAAAGCTCCCTTGCCTTTTGCATAAAAGCGATAAAAAAAACGCGGTGTGAATTGTGGCTATTTTGGTCTTTGTGAGCAACGATTAGGTTTTTGGTCGTTTGAGATAATTTAGTTATCAGCTCAGGGACGGGATTTGATCCAGACTTTCGCAATTCCTGATATCTGTCATAGGCATAGGTGAGGTGGGTTTGGGCTTCTTCAAGCTTGGGAGCGGATAGGTAATAGCTGCAGAGTCTTGTATGAGCAAGAATAAATTGTTTTGTTTCAGGTATGGGGAGCTTATTTTGATTTTCACAGCGGTTAAAATAGTCGATAGATTTTAACAAATAGGTATCAACAACTGCATCAGGTTGATCGGCAAGTTTGAAATAAAAGGAAGCTAGTTGCAAATTGTTAGGGATCAAAGTGGGTAATCTCAATTGAAGTGATTCGCCAGCACTTACTACATATTGACAATGACAATTGTTTGAGGCAGCTTCTGATAATAGTGAAATCGCCTGATCAATTTGATTGTCCTTTATGAAACGAGTGCATCTAAAGGCATAAGCCTCAGTTAAAATTTTAATAAATTGGCTGGATTCATTTTCTTTGGAGATCAGATTTTTAAGTTGATTAATCGCTTCAGCATAAATTTGATCGGCTTCATCCAAGCTATCTCTTACTCTTTCTTCGGCATAGGCGATTGCTGCATATCCTAAGGCTAGCTTCCACTCGGTTTTTGCATCTTTTCCACTTTGTTTTACTGCATTGCTAAAGCTTTGATAAGAGCGTTGAAGGTCTCCATCGTCTTTATAAATGCGACCCAAGTTGTATTGGGTTTTAGCGTAATTTTGACTTAATAAAACGGTATTAATTGTAAACAGTTTGGCTAGAGGATTGTCGTGAAGCTCTGATTTATGTTTGTCATAATAATTTCTTGTGCTGATTCTAACGTCGGGAGCTTTATAACTTTTTGAAGGGGGTTGGGTTAATCCTGCCATCAAGTTTGCAATTTGAGTATATGTTTTGTCTAAGACTAATTTGTCACTAATTTGCTTAATAATTTTTTTAATACGGTTATTTTCCAGGAATTTTTGTTCTTGTCCATAGTTGAGAAATTTGAATAATTCGTATTTAACCTTGATTGGATTCGTTTTGATATTGGTGTTGAAGCAGCTCATGATGGATTGCCAAATATAGGTGACTAATCCTACTGTTCTGAAAGAATTATGGTCGAAGATTAAGAGTGCTCCAGGTGTTTTATTGACTAAAGTTTCCAGTTCTCCTTCATATTCATCCTGGTTAAAATCGCGAGATTCCCAGGAAGGATGATAATTGGAATTGGATAAATTTGAGTTGGAAAACCCTGTAAAACTACTCATAAAATCATGGTCTCTTTTAAATAAGTTTTTGTTGTTAATTTATCTGGTGGTTTATAAGCTGTTAATTTTCTAAAATCAACTAAATAATA
>Ga0207123_1025_pt1 | contig 34939 bp, 20 predicted proteins | sample Alteio_BWMinHeat_39_FD_153503 | JGI IMG/M metagenome (GOLD analysis project Ga0207123, IMG submission 153503) | Enriched cells from forest soil in Barre Woods Harvard Forest LTER site, Petersham, Massachusetts, United States -... | ecosystem: Environmental > Terrestrial > Soil > Temperate forest >... | reverse complement strand
ATTTGAATTTAATACAAACGAAGAACTCGACTTTCCCAAGCTAAACAACGTAAATTCAAAAATAAGAGAATTAAGTAAAACACTCCCAAAACAATTAATTTATCCAGCTATTGATCAGATTACGTATAAAATATCGAACCTAAAAAAGGTTGCAAAACCGGAATCAATTCTTACTAATGACGGCAAAATCTTAAAATCTAAAGAATTTCGTGACATGTCAATTTCTTTGGCTAAAGATATTGATTTATTGAGATTAATACTTTTAAAGTTAGGGGGCAGTGCATTTGACCTTGGCTATACCTTAAATGATATTTTAGTTGTCGTAGATTCTTGCGGAAATGATTTTGAAAGACTTAATTTAGATGGAATTTCCCTTGATGAACAAACTATCGTAAACCTCTTAAAAAAATGTCCTAATCTACAAAGAAATAAAATTTCTTATGAGCCTCCTCAGGTCCCTTTGGTATCTCGAATCGAATCGGTATCATCTCAGAGCATAGCACCCAATGGTCCCACACTCTCTCCCAGCACTCCAACAACTTCCCCTCCCCCCTTTGAAATCGACCAGCTTGCTTTTCAACTACTTCAAATTCAATCAGATGATAATGAAACGAATACACAAAATTCAACTCTTATAGGGGATGAATTAGATTTTATTAGCAGGTCAATTGATGCATTACTTTTTAAGGAAGGAAATCTGATTGAATCGGGACTTGATTTTCAAACATTTATGCAAATTCTCCCCCAATGCCGCAACAGTATAACTCGTCTGGATCTCACCGGAATACATATTAAACAAGAGCACTTATTAGAAATCAGAAGATGTTGTCTATGTTTGGAAGAATTAGCTTTGGTAGACCATTCATTTGTCTCCATGTTTTATATAGAAAGTATAGAAGAGCAGGAATATGGCAAGGGAAAATTAACGTATAGGGTTTTAATGCGTGATTTAAAAGCGTTTGGCCCCTTCATCACAAAGCTAAATCTCACCAATCTGCAATTAAACGTTCCCCAAATCTTGAAAATTATGAGCCTATGCCCTGTTGTTTTAGATTTATCAATTAGCATTTAGCTTTGCTTTAGGTGAAGAGTAGGCCTGCTTGCTATACCGGTATATATATGAGACTATTAACTTACGTTGCAAAGATTGCCCATATTCCGTATTGATTAAACAAATATGTAGGTTTTCTTTTATACCGGTCGTGTTTCAAAATTTGGCATTTCTAGCTGCGCGAAAATCCCCGCGGATCAAAGATCGCAAATGGGTCAATATTAGTAATATGAACCCATTTGCGATCTTTGATCCCCGGGGTTTTGGCGCGCTAGAAATGCCAACTTTTGAATCACGACCGGTATACTCTAATTCTAGCAAGGGAAATGCGATGGAACTCAAAAACGAAGCAAAAAACAACCTAAAAACTTTTAAAAACAAAGTTATCCTCATTGAAGATGATCATGATTTAATTCAAATGATCACCTTCATGCTTGAATCCCATGGAATACAGCTTATTACATTTGACAATGGATCCAAAGCGTTGAAATATTTCAATGAACATGAATTTGCTCCACCAATGCCTCTTATTATTTTGGATCGCATATTGCCCGACATGGATGGTATTGAAATTTTAAAATTTTTGAAGAGCCATTATTCTTATCATGTTCCAGTATTAATGTTAAGTTCACTATCCTCTCAAAAAGACATTTTTGATGGATATGAGGGGGGATCTATAGATTATGTGACAAAGCCATTTGACAGAACCTTGCTTCTTCGGAAGATCGTAGTATTGCTGTCAGAGATGAGGCTATAAAATGCGCATACTTGCATGATGTACGTGAGGAATTGGAGTTTAATCAACTGACTTGCTTAGTCATGTGCATTGATATTTACACTATTGGTTTGCAATCGTTTTGTATATGCATGAATTAAGATTATACCGATCGGTATAAAATCAATAACAACTAAATGATATGGGTTTTAAAACATGTTTTAAAATAAACTATAATACGATATAATAAGATTATATATCTATCTCAAACGTGATTGAAAATTTGGCGAAGCTGAAAAATGTTAAATTTTGAACCTCATTTATCATCAATTGGGAGATTTATTATGGGAGTAAATGGATATGAAAGATTATACACCTGAGGAAATAGCGCAGATTGAAAAAAGTATCAATGAAGATCAAGTTTTCATGCAAAAATTTCTGAAGAAAATACTAAAGGACAATCCACAGCTCTCTTCTCCTGAATCTTCCGAGCTGATTCTTAAAGAGCAGGATGAAAAAATAGAAACACTACTGTTATTGGCAAAAAAAGACAGCCGGCAAGCCGTTGAATTCTATATATCGGCATGCCCCGAAGAACAGAATTACAAATTAGTTGCAATTTTCAGTAAAATAGCTTCTATCCTGGATGCCAGAGCCGGGGTTGGGGTTGACAAAATAAATCCTATTACAACAGAAGACTGTGAATTTCTTGAAGAATTAGCCAAACAAAAATTGATCGAAAACGAATATGAATGTGCCAGTTGTATGTACCGCTTCCTCGTCCAAATCAACCAATTTTATAGCGGTGGATGGGTAGGTTGGGCAATCTGTGAACATCAACAACAACATATTGAAGTAGTGAAGAACATCTACCAAATAGCATTGGCTCTTTTACCTTATGATTATTATATCTGTCTTTTTGCAGCCGATTTCTACATTGGTATCAACAATAAGGCTAAAGCAAAAGAGATCCTTAAAAAAGCAAAAAATCAGCTGCTTAAAGATAAAATGGAAAAATCAAAGACTTTTACTGAAGTCAACTTTTCATTGAACGCTATTCAAACAATGTAGTGAATTAATAATAACAATAATAAATCACAATAGGTTCTTGGTAAGAATTGGAGGCGCATTTTTTAGGATTTTCTATACAGCGGCAGCGGTGTAAGGACATGAATACACGAATTCTGGGTCATCACACAAATGAGTGGGTAAGCAAGTACTTAATTATGCAATACCCCCGAATTTAACGCAGAGGCGGGGAGACGGAGAGACGCAGAGAGAAAATAATGATGACCATAATTACCTTATCTACTCCTTCTCCGCGTCTCTCTGTCTCGCCGTCTCTGCGTTAAATGCCGACAACTAATCGGATCATCAGATCTAACCACTCATTTGTTTGATGACCCCGAATACTTTCACCGCTACCGCGGTTTAGATCCTATATTAATCATGAACCCCACGTTCCGTTCGCCTGGCGGTTCCTGCACTCGGTGCTGAAATCTTTTGATCGCTGCCGCGGTATAGAACATCCTAGAAAATACGCCCTCCAATTCTTTCCATGAATCTCACAATATGAATTTCAAAATATAACATATAATTACGTTTTATGTTATAATAAATTAGATAGTACTTTCTTATAATTTATTAATAAAAGGGAGAATCTATGAGCCCTAATACTATGAGCGGTCCAGGCTCGGAAATGAGTCCTGGATATAGTACTCCTATACAAGAGACTACAACTGCCCAGCCAGGGCATCAAACTGAGTCGCGATTGGGTTATTTAGACACTTCTAATGGTAAAGTCCATAGTGTCTATTTATTTGGCGAGGCTAGTCAAGGGTCTATTAGCAAAGAAAACATCAGCTCATTCATGCTTAAAATATTTGAGCAAATCGGCAACAAAGATCATAATAAGATAAAAGTCAAAGTTATGGATAATAAAATAGAAATTCTCATTAACAATAAAGAGAATAAGGATTCGACAATAGAAATTGAAGGCACTAACTTTAATAAATTAAAGAACGTCCTATTGCCTAAAATTAATGCCGCCACAAACAGCCAATTTAAAGCCACGACTCCACGTGCCTCAGACTCAACTAACACTGGAACAGCATCACTTCCACTGTCTTCTCGTACTATAGCATCACCACCCAATGCCCGAGCCCGAGCAAATCCAATGGATCAAGTGTTATCAAATCGAACCACCTCATCTAATCTAAGACCACTACAAATCAGCTTAAACAATTCTCATTCAGAAGTTGAAAATGCTCCCATTAAAACTAAAGTTGAAAATGCTCCCATTAAAACTAAACCTATTATTGCTAAAGATGCCTCTATTGAAGAAAAGTTTTCTGCTGTCGGTATTAAAGCCAAATATATCGATAAAACACGACAGGAAGTGCTTTCCGAATATAATAGTAGACCACGTATTATCGGTAAATCCATAGGGTATGGAGCTCTTGCGGGAATAATTTTTTGTTGTTTTGCTGCGTTCGCTAGCTTACTCACGCCTGCAGGATGGGCAGCTCTTGTTATAACTGGAGTTGCAGCCGCAATTTACTTTAGCAAAGCAGCAGTCAACACAGGAAAGCTAATATCCGATAGGACGGAATATAATATGGCTGCCAATCAACCTGAACATCAAAATATAGCATTCACTCTTTCTTCTTCCATTCGGGAACCTGGTAATCTAAATATCTATAAGGGAGACGCGGTCCACTTTCATCCGAATAAAGGCCCACTACATATCCAGTCTGCGGAGTCATATCAGAGTGAATTGGAAACAAATCGATTAAAACATGAGAAAGAGTTGCCGAGTATTCTTTCAGACATTAATCAGAATCCACCAAAATCAGAATCCACCAAATCTTGATGAGGATCGTAAATGGTCTGAATTTTTAAATGCATGTAAGGAAAAAAGTTCTGAATATGATAAAATGTTTGGCCATCTAGACATACTTCAAAACTTTGCAACCGATATTGAGGAGCATGATGCACTCAATATAAAACCTGATGACAAAAAAGACCCTTCCCGTAAACTATTAGAGCTTCATAACCAAAGAGATAAAATTACCAGGGATGTGGCTGACCTCATTAAGTTCTTTGAATACGAATAACTTATACCATTATTTTTGGGCAATAAAAAACCCTTCACAGGAAACCCTGGAAGGGTATGAATTTAATAGCGGCAGCCGGATTTGAACCGACGACACATGGATTATGATTCCATTGCTCTACCGACTGAGCTATACCGCCAGAAGTAAAAAATAGCGGGGGAAGGATTCGAACCTCCGACCTTTGGGTTATGAGCCCAACGAGCTAACCCCTGCTCCACCCCGCGTCAATTTTTCACTTCTTGTCGTATCTAAAGGTCAAAGCTTAGCAAAACATCTCTTTTGCCACAACCAAATAAATCTACTCTATGAAAATATATTGCACATCTCAATCCTGAGATATCCCTAAGACCGTTGAGGATTTTTTTTCTATGCCATTTTTATGACTTTCGAATTTAACTCTATTGCCTTTTCCTTGATTAACTTCAATGTCTTGGCAGTAGCACCGTGAACATCGCCCGCTAACCTTAATCCAGCCTCACCTATTGCTTTACGCCGGTCTTTGTCCTGCAACAGACTCAACAGAGCTTCAGGCAGTTCATCAATTGTGACCTGCAGTCCGGCTTGATATTCCCGCATAAGATCAACTAGATCCGGCTGACTATACATTGAAGGGCCAAATAGGACAGGAACTCCATACCAAGAAGGCTCCAAGATATTATGTCCACCCACCTTAGTGGTAAAACTTCCTGCAACGATGGCAATATCTGCCAATTGATAGCATTTGCGAAGCAGCCCCATGGCATCAATTAAAATAACCGATGATTGACCGTTAGAAGTATTTTTCTGACTTAATCGCCGAAAAGAGACATTACTTTTCTGCAAGATGCCAGCAACTTCATTAAACCGTTCAGGATGGCGAGGAACTAACATGACTTTCAATTTAGGAAACTGAGCCCATACCCTAGGCAATATTTTTAGCAATTGAGCCTCTTCTGGATTGTGAGAAGAACCCACTACAAGAACAGGATCTTTGGCCCCAATACCCAGTTCTTGACGCCAGGCCTCAATTTGACTTGCGGGTAGTTTAGGATACTCTCCATCAAATTTAATATTTCCTGTGACGACGATCTTCTCTGTGGGTACTCCAATCGTTTCAAAACGCTTACGATAGAGCGAACTTTGTACGCAAAGCAAATCTATACATTTGAAAATGGCTTTAGCAAAAAAGCGAAACTTAAGATAACGATCCATCGATCTTGTCGATAGCTTGCCGTTCACCATCGTAACAATTGCACCTGCTTGTTTAGAAGCAGAAAGAAAATTGTACCAAAGATCAGACTCGCAAAGCACAACGAGATCTGGAGCAATACGCCGAACTATTGGTCTAATCACCCACCCAAAATCAAACGGTAAATAAACATGGTAATCGGCCGGAAGCGTCCGGCAAGCTTCCACATACCCTGTCTCTGTCGTAGTAGAAAAGACAAGTACAGGGTTATTAAACTCGGTTTTGAATGACTTAAAAAGGGCAGCAACAGCTTTGGTTTCGCCAAGAGAGACGGCATGCACCCAAATCAAAGGACGGCTGCCTTTGATTATTTCAGGAAAACCACTTCCAAAGCGTTTATGAATGCTCTGACGATATTTGCCTTGAAAAATCAATTGGTATAAGAATTTCGGAAACCATACCAATGCGAGGATTAGCAGGCAAATTTCATAAAGTAAGGAAAATAGCATGGAAATAATTTTGTTAATTGTTGAAAAACATCTGTTATTAATGGTTCATCACACGACCGGTATAATCAAGCACTCATTTGTGTGATCACCCCGAATTTAACGCAGAGACAGGGAGACGGAGAGACGCAGAGAGGAACTCAATGAAAAGGGCATAATTACCCAATCTACTCCTTCTCAGCGTCTCTCCGTCTCCCTGTCTCTGCGTTAAATGGCCAGCAACTAATAGGATCGTCGGATCGAACCACTTCTTATTTGATCACCCTTATTAATCTCTTTGATAGGTGAGAACTTTCCAACCATCTTTCTCTAAACGCAGTGTAATAAGTTCTTTTGCATCAGGTTTACGACCAAATGATGTCTTATAATACAACACCTCATAATCCCCTTCTGGTAGTCCATGCGGATTTTTAGCAGGAAGTTGATTAATCAACTGTCGTGAATTAACCGCACCCATTGGTTTTCTCGTTGCATTCATGACTTGAACCCATTCCTCTTTTTTCATGGTATTCTTCATAACTTCTGAAGCTTGATCCCAACTTTCGCCATAGGCTCCTTTATCAATTAAATCTAACCATTTGTTGGTTGCAATTTCTTGCTCAGATTTTTTAGGTGTATCAGCAAACGCTATTTGGGTGGAAAAGATTGCTAAACTTATTCCTATGAGAAAATAGATTGGGCACATGAAAGTCTCCATTTTTTAAATTTTCGATATATATATATGGAGTAAACCGACAAACAACTTTTTTATCAATCGCAAATATTGAAGGTTCTCATAAAGTATAGGTAAATCGTGAACGTTCCCATACCCTAATAGTCGGGCACGGGCACGTTCACGATTTTGCCATGCCTTTTTGAGGACATACCAAATATCAACAAATGAGATATCTGATCATCACGGGCACATAGATTAAAGCCAAAAGAATACTCAATATGACAGATAAAGCGGCTTTCTCCGGATGACTTTTCATCAATGATGCCATCATAACAACACTAGATCCCAAAGGAACGATCGCTAATAAAATCAGGACATTATAAATTTGTTGATCAAAAAATTTAAACAAATGAATATCAACTTGAATAAGTGCCAATATTATCACTGGCCAAATGACAAATTTAGCTAAAAATGTCAGTCCTAAAAATTTAAAATCTAACTTAAAATGCGTTAAAGTCGATAAGCCTAGTCCGATCATCATCATTCCTAAGACCGTATATGTTCCTTTGATATGTCCGATAAATTCATCAAAAAGTAGTGGGATTGGCAGATGGGCCGCATTCATAGAAAGGCCAATGATAAAAGCATACAAAGCGGGAAGTTTAAACAACATTTTGAAGCATTCTCGAGCACTCATCGTCTCGCGAGCAAATACGTAATATCCGACGGAATTTTCAAAAAATGTCACTCCTAAAATCGCCATAATATACACTCCTTCACCTTGTTCATTGAATAGCAACAAAGCAATAGGTAGTCCAAAATAGCCTGTATTTCCAGACCCTGCACTATATGCAACAACGCTACGTGTAGAATCCTGCCAGATATTCTTTGCGACAAGAAAAAAACAAAAGCACATCAGCGTACTAATAACAAAAACAAAAAAAGGTAAAAAAAGAACCCCCATATCAAGCCTGGTATGGATGACGCCGCTAAATATGACAATCGGATTGATCATAAAAAGCATTATTTTAGCGATAGTCTCGCGATGAGCATTTAAAAACCTGCCGGCAAGGTACCCCAAGAGAATATAAATGTAGAGCGGAATGATTTTTAAAACACAGAGTGAAAAAAGAGCCATCGGACTATACCCAATTTTTTAGTCTTTAGTATTGACCATCCAAGCGGAAAAGTCATCCAAAAATTGACAAAAACCTTCCATATGTTCTTTTGGAAACTTATATTTTGTCTCGGCATCCTTAAGAACCTCATGAAAACAGCGCAGCCAAACCTGCCGGGCCGTTTCATCAATGGTAAAATGAATATGGCGCTGCCGCATCATTGGTGAACCATGCTGTTGTTGGTATAAAGGAGGCCCTCCCAATAGAAAAACAAAAAAAGCCCCTGATTTTTTGGATGATTCCCTCATATTAGCTGGAAAAAGATGTCGTATTTCAGAACCTTCAAGGATAGCATAAAAATCCTCCAACATCTGAAAAATATTCTCCTCTCCCATCTTTTGATAAATTTCAGGATTAGGTCTATACTGTGGCGGACCACCAGGTGGAACATAAATTTTTTTATGGTCGGGCATTTCGATCTTTTACTCACTGATATAAATTAAATTCTTGTGCATAAATATTTTTACGACTATTTTGTTGGCCAAAAATTGGTACATGTTCACATAAACCTATAAACAGGTTATTTATGCGAGCTACCAATTAAAATGCCAAGCAAAACTTTTTTTACTCAAATTTTCAACATTCAAAAGGTATCATTATGAAAACACGCGGAATTACCGTTATTATCTATGCTTTATTAGTTTTTGCTGGTGGTGTTATAGGATATATTAAATCGCAAAGCGTCGCTTCGATCGTCATGGGGTCGCTGTTTGGGATTGGCTTAGGAATAAGCGCAGCCGGCATACTTAAAAACTGCAAAATAAGCCACTATCTGGCTTGCGGCCTAACATTATGTTTAGCCATTTTTTTTACTTATCGCTTCTTCCACTCATTTGCATTCATGCCTGCAGGATTAATGTCTGTATTGAGCCTGGTTGTCTTAGGGATACTTATTAAAAAGAATGTAGAATAGTTGTTTTTGGTTCTTGGGAAGAATTGGGGACGCATTTTTTTAGGGTGTGCTATACCGCGGCAGCGACATAGGCATCAAGCTAAGGAAACGTAAGTCTCTTGTGTTAAGCCGCGAATGCGGCGGAAGCATATAGCCACAGGCGTCAGCCTGTGGTAGATTGAAAATAAAATAGAAGCCGTGAAACGGCGACAGAAACCAGCGTACGTATTCTCATGCTTTTTCCTGCCACCGTTTCACGGCTTCCTGTATAATTCATTCAACCACAGGCTGACGCCTGTGGCTATATGCTTCCGCCGCATTCGCGGCTTAACATAAGAGACTTACGAACGTAGTATAGTCACAACTAGATGAGATCAAACAAATCCACCATTTGAAGCTGCTCTAGCCATGGAAGATAATGGATTTGTAGTAGTTGCGACAGCTGCTTGTGTAGCAGCATCAGTACTGGTGGCGTTCGAATTGGTGGGAGATCCAGATCCTTGGGACGAAGTATCTGATCCAGGAGGCGCTCCTGCTTTAACTACCAATTCGCTCATCTCTTCATTAAGATAATCTAGCGCAGTTTTAACAGTAATTGAAGAAGCTCCGTTCGCTCCGGTAGTAACAATATTGCTCGGTATGCCCATTGTCATAACAACCTCCTTATTAGACTTTCAGTATTTATTATAATATATATTATATATATAGATCAACTATTAATATTTATTTTAAAAATCTTATTTTATAGGTTTTTCTAAATGTTATTATATGTTATAATTTAGAGTGAGAGAAGAACATATTTATAAGGAGTAAATGATATGAACCCTATATTCCATCATGATGTTCCAAAATATTTATTTCAAATGCCCGATATACCTTTAATAAACAACTACCAGCCATCAACGAGCTTTAAAATCAAAGGTCCAGAAAAAGCTTGTAAAACAAAAAAAGATCTGGAAAAACAGAAAAAAAAGAAATTGGGTGGTTTTTTCGGGTTATTCAATGAGCAAGACACCATTTAACATATCTCTTTAAAATATGTTTAATTTTAATTAAATTTTTGAGATAGTTTCGTTTAAACTATTAATTGAGCTTTAAATGAAATTATTGATTTTTTTTCCTATCTTTATCATATCAGCTACAATCCTTTTCATATCCACCGATGAACTCCATGCCACTTCCAGCACAACCCCATTAGCTCTAGATGCCCGGTATACTATAGAACTTGCAGACCCGTATCACCGCCACATCAACGTTACAATGCCCGTTTATCAACTTTGGCTAAAAGAATGGCAAGAGACTGATCCCGATTTTTGGAATTTTCTGGAAGATAAGAAAACCGTATTGAAAATGGATTTTCCTTTCGTCTATGACCCCTCATTCAACATGGTCTGGCTAAATGAAGAGCAACGGCTCCCTTACAAAGCCTCATTTTTTTCCTCTATGGAAGGACAAATCTACCTATCAACACCGCAAAATGGTCCAATCCACGACGGTAAATGGATGTTCATTCAACTCGAAGACGTCTTTTACCTGGCGCAAGAAATAACACACCAATTTCATCATGTATCCTTAGCTGGTGGCGCTGATGTTGATTCGGCTGGCACACTTTTAATCAAACATGGGTTTCTTTCATCGATTTCCTTTGTCTCTGGGCATTACCGTCCCACTTTTCTCCAAGGTCAATATTCTATCTCTACCCTGCAAAAGTTTGGTTTATGTTTGGATAATGTAAAAATCGCATGCATGAATTACGACATCGATGGCGATAAATTGATAAAACGAACTTTCACTCTTGAAGAATTTTTAAATTTTGATGAATCAGTTAAAACTGAAAATCCCCCTCAAAATACAATTGAGCCATTTTTGGTGCCTTTTTCCAATTTGAGCGACATACTAAATAAAGCACCTATCATAAAAGGAGACCTTTTTCTTGTTTCAACCGGGGAATTATTTTTAGGAAGCAATAAACTGAAGAGCTCTGATCCATTGATGCAATTAGTACAAACGCCCGTGATTAAAGGCGCAGTGAGCTTTTCCGAAGGAAAAGTCTTTAAAATCAGCTTCAAATCATACCTTGAACAACCTGGTGTTTTGGAAAAGATTCAAGCTTTTATCAGATCCTTGATGACCTATGATATCGATGTCGATGAAATCCGCTTCAGAATAATTGATAATCACCAAAAAATATTCCTCACCGCGCAAGAAATCTTGGAACGCTAAGAACTAGCGACCTGATGGAAAAAAGTAGTTTAAAGTAGTTTAAAGTAGTTTAAAGTAGTTTAAAGTAGTTTAAAGTAGTTTAAATTAACTTAAAGTAGTTTAAAGTAGTTTGCAGACACGCGTCCTATTTATTCAACGCAAAGACGCAAAGCCGCAGAGACGCAAAGAGAGTTATCTTTTTTACCAATTTTTCGGCATGGTTTAAATAGGGTAACACAACCGGCTGCTTACCCCATAGGGGTAGATGAGGGTAGCCCCGGGTTTTAACCCGTGGGTATAGGTAACAAAAGCATTGCGTCCCGTAGGGCCGCATGGAATGCTTGTGACATTAAGCTTCCTTTTTAAACGAGCTTCATGCGGCCCTTCGGGACGCAATGCTTTTGTTACCTATACTCACGGGTTAAAACCCGGGGATACCCTCACCAACCCCTACGGGGTAAGCAGCCGGTTGTGTCACCTTATTTAAACCATGCCGAAAATGGGCAAAAAAGATAACTCTCTTTGCGTCTCTGCGACTTTGCGTCTTTGCGTTGAATAAATAAGACGCGCATCTACACAAAACTCTTTCTCTTATTCGCTCGATGAAATTATAGAATTAATGGTATTTGTCAGGTCTGAAATCATTGGGCTTTTTATCAATTCGATCAAAGGGATTTTAACATTTAAATCTTGCTCAAAACTAGCCTGCAACTCCATCAGCATTAAAGAATCCATTCCAAAAGAACCTAACTTCTTTTTAACATCGATCTCTTTTGCACCCATTTTCAAAATCGTTGCCAGCTTATTTTGAATAAAATCAGCTATCGCTGCTACCCGCTTCTCCTCATCTAAAGACAACAGATAGGACTGCAAACTGACTTCTCCCTTCGTTTCCAGAGATTCAAGCAAATTGCTAAAAAGGGCCTCTTGCTGCAATTGCGTAAAATGATTAAGCAGCTTATTCCAATCCACGTCCATAATGGCAAGACGTCCTTGGTCACTACTCCCCTGCCGAATCAGATATTCAAGCACTTGCAGCCCTACCCTCGGAGCAATAGGTTTGATTCCCATAGTTTCAAAATGAGCTGTTAGCATTCTAGAACTGCCTACGGAACTAATAGCTCCCCAGTTGATGGAAAGACCTGGCAAGCCAAGATTCTTTCGGTAGATGGCAAAAGCATCTAAAAATGCATTGGCAGCAGCGTAATTCCCCTGTCCGGGATTGCCAATTAGAGAGGAAATAGATGAATATAATACAAAATAATCGAGATTCATCTGTTTAGTCAATTCATGCAGGTTTAAACACCCTGCAATTTTAGGGTGTAAAACGGACTTGAATCGCTCAGCATCAAGGTTTATCAACAAATCATCATCCAGCACCATTGCCGAGTGGAAGACACCCTTTAAGGGTGGAAGATTAACAGGCAGATTAGAGAGTGCTGACTCAAGCACTGTAAAATCGCCCACATCAACGGAGACTACGACGATCTGTGCTCCACGTTGCTCAAGATCTTGAATCTCTTCTTGGGCTTCAGGTGAAGCTCCACGTCTACCAAGCAAAATTAAATGATTTCCCCCTTTTTCTACAATCCAGCGAGCTGTGGCCAAGCCTAATCCACTTAATCCTCCTGAAATCAAATAAGTCGAATGAGAATTGAAAAGCGTTGAATCTAAACGAAGATTTTTAGCATTAATAACTTCATTGGTAAATTTCAACATGACTCTACCAATGTGTAACCCTTTTGCAAAGAATTGGAAGGCTTCACTGACTTTGGAAATTGGGAACATCTGGGAAGGGATGGGCTTAAATATGCCTTTATCAAAGCATTCCAAAACATCAAAAGCAAGTTTTCGTATGCATTGTATATCATCGGCAAAAAGTCGGTCCAAATCAACGGCAATGAAGGACGCATTGCGGTTAAAAACTTCCATCGGAAGAGGTGTATTTTGATTAATATCTTGCTTGCCGATTTCAACGAAACGACCACAAGGGGCAAGCAGTGACCAACTTTTAAGCAAAAATTCTCCAAGCAAAGAATTTAAAACGACATCGACCCCTTTGCCATTGGTCCACAGTATCACTTGATCAACAAATTGCAATGACCGAGAATCAGCTACACATTGAATCCCTAGAGATTCAAGGTATTTTCGTTTTTCTTCAGTTCCTGTGGTAGCAATAACCTTGGCTCCAATACTGTGCGCATATTGAATTGCTGCAAGTCCGACACTCCCTGCAGCCGAGTGAATAAGAATAGTTTCGTCTTTTTTTAAATTGGCAATATTCCGCAAACAGTACAAAGCCGTCATAAAAGGAATATACATGGGGGCTTCTTCAAAACTTACTTGAGGAGGAATTTCCCAAACAGCATCTGTTGATACCGTGATAACAGAACTAAATGCGTTAGGAGTTGCAGCGTATACCTGTTGCCCAATTTTGAGATCATGCACATCTGCCCCTACGGCCTCAATTGTGCCGGCACATTCCATTCCTAATCCGGCGCCAAAATAGGTTCCTTCAAGCATCTTCTTGTCAAAACGCCCAAGCAACTTAACATAGTCTTTAAAATTCACTGCCGCTGTATTCACCCTGACTCTTATTTGACCAGACTCTAGCGTTTTGGATTCGAGTTTTCGAAAAAATAATCGATCAATTGAACCCTCTGAGTGAGTTTCCAATTGAAAAGCTTCGACATTTGATTGCAACAGGCAAGCGTCCTGTTCAGTATCAACGCCATATTGACAACGTTTTATCTTCGAGAAATAAACCCCATCAGGTCGGATAGTCGCATCAACATAAGGCAATTTTAGAGTCAGTACCTTCAAAAACTCCAAGGGATTTAAGGCTTGAAAGAAATTAACTTGAATATGAGGCAACTCTTGGCGAATAACAGCTGCCAAGCCTTGTAGTCCAGCCTCTTGAGGTGAATTAATGCGGCACCAAATAGTATGCCGATATTCACTGGTAGCCAAGGATTGGACAAGTCGGAACAGTTCAAGTGTTAGATCATTTGAAGCTCCGGCTTGAGATTGAGAATCCCCTAGCAAAAGAAAGTTTCCATCTTTGTTAAAAACGGTGTCTGGCTTGTGATTTGTGATTTGAGCCGACCGCGCATTTATATTAGAAGACTCCTCAAATCGCAAATCGCAGGCCTGACTCCGATTTTGGCAGAAAGCTCCGTACTTCTTTAACACAGTTTGATACCCAGGATCATTGCCGACAATGCACCACTGCTGGTCTTTCAAAAAGTCTTTTTTGGGAGATGTATCTAAAGCAATCGGCATTTTTTCTTGAACAATTTGATAAGCTAATTTATCGACATTGGCTTTTAAATTCATTCGGCTGCTTGTTAATATCCGGAAAACCGCATGTCGGACCTCAACGCATATATTCCCCTCTTCATCGCATAGATAAATATCCCCCTCTATCACTTCAGTAGAAATAAATGTTTCTTTGGCATACCAGTAAACTTTTCCCTTGGGCTTACAAAAAAAGTGAATTCTATCTATGCTGACAGGTAGTGGATTGCCATCAAAGTAAATGGGATGTTTAGCTCCAAGTAATGTTTGGAAGCCGGCGTCAAGCAAAACCGGACTAAGTATCCAATCCTCCTGGTCGCTATTTTCGATGACACTGAGAGCCGCACTAGGCTGCCGATAGAGATTTTGAATTAATTGAAATTGAGGACCATAATTCAAACCATAACCGGCAAGGATTTCATATATTTTTTTATGGCTCACTTCTTCAAAACTTCGGGCCTTGATATCTACCAAAGCAACCTTTTCAGGTTGATAGCCTTTCCATGGTCGAGACAACTTCCCTGTAGCATGAAGCGTCCACGACCCTTCCAATTGATTTGATAAAGAATGCACACTAAACGAAGAAGGGGTCGGATCACTTGATACATATAATAAAGGCTCGATATGGGGTCCCACGACTAAAGGCTTTAAAAATTTCAGATCCTCAAGCACGCAAACCAAGTCTCCATGCAGATGACGTTGCAGAGCCAAACCAGCTTCTACATAGACAGAGGCTGGAAAGACGATGGCTTCATCAACACAATGATCTTCCAGCCATGGAAAAAACAGTTGATTGATTTCAACACGCCAAGAATCCTGCGGGGATTGATTCCTAAGCGATAGCATGACATGTTCTTTTAAACTAAGTCGATATTGCAGAGACTCTTCAGACTCCATCCATGCTCTTTTCTTTTGCCAGGGATATTTCGGCAATGCTGATAAATTATAAACAGTCTCAGTCAGAAATTTGCGCCAATCAATTGAAACACCCGCTAAATTAAGTCTGGCAACTAAGCGGGCAAGACTTTCCCGCTCTGACTCAGCCCTGTGCAATGAGTATAACACAGCTCCTTTGTGTTTAAGCAGCTGAAAAGTCTCTTGCATGGCTCGACTTAATACCGGATGGGGTCCAATTTCGACAAAAACTCGAAAACCACTTGTAAGCATATTGGAAAAAGCCTTATGAAAAAGAACAGGCTGCCTGACATTTTTCCACCAATAGGATGAATTTAAGGGCAGCGTCTGTTCCCTTAAGCCTGTCACAGTAGAAAAGAAGGGTATCGTAGGCTGTACAGGAGAAAGAGAGGAAAGCGATTGGATTAATTCGGGTTCAAGCCCTTCCATTTGATGACTGTGATACGCTATTTTAACCTGCAGAAATCGATAAAACCCTCCCAGCTTCTCAATCGATACCGACGCCTTCGTAAGGGCTTTCACATCTCCGGAAAGAGTCAACGACGTCGAGCTATTTATAGCTCCTATCGAAAGCGGGAGCGACTGCTTTGTAATGATGCCAATAGCCTGCTCTTCGCTTAGTTCGGCAGCCAACATCGATCCTAACTCCTGCCGGGTGGCTTGCAGCCGGGAGCGATGGTAGCTTATCAGCATCCCTTCCTTAAGAGTAATAGCCCCAGCTGCGTAGGCAGCCCCCACCTCCCCAATGCTATGTCCAACAACAGCCTCCGGCATAATTCCCCAATCCTTAAGAAGCTCTGTCAGGGCTGCCTGCAAAGCAAAATTTGCCGGCTGAGCAATCTTAGCGTCCGACATCTTGGAAGTCTGTTCATCGCGCTGCAGTTCTTCCAACAAAGACCACCCCGCGATTTCTTTAAGATACAGGTCGCAACTTTCAAGGGTCGCCCGAAAGACGGATTCCTGCTGGAATAATTCCTTTCCCATTCCATGCCATTGGGGTCCCATCCCTGTATAAACGAATGCAATTTTTGGAGACGCTTCGGCACGGACTCCTTCAACGACATACCTGCCAGGTCCATGATCGAGATAAGACTGTAAATTATGAGTTAACTGAGTGGTGCTATCCGCTATTACATAGGCACGATGAGAATGGTGCTCTCGATGGAAATAGAAGGCTGAAGCTAAATTAGCAAAAGAGACACTTGGATTGGCTTGCAGATACGACACAACCTGACGCACATGTTCTTTCAATGCTTCCGTGTTCTTGGCTGTAATGGGCAGTACTAAATTTGAAGTTCGGTGACTTTTCTCCGCTTTTTCAACTATCAACGTTTGCGGGAAAAGCGGTGACAAGTCACCGCACTCCAAATTAGAATATTCCTCCATAACGACATGGGCATTAGTCCCTCCATACCCAAATGAATTCACACCGACAAAAAGCTTTTTTTCAGGATCTGGAAAATCTTGAAGATGATCTGAAACTTGAAGGCAATATTGATTAAAAGGGATAGCAGGATTGGGGTTATCAAAATGCAGTTGTGGCGGAATACGTCGATGCTTAAGACATAAAGTCGCTTTAATAATTCCTGCAATACCTGCCGCAGCTTCGAGGTGCCCGAAATTCGATTTAATAGAACCTATGAGACATTTTTTTCGCCCTTCGATAGAAAACACTTCATTTAACGACCAAGCTTCGGCTGGATCTCCAACAGCCGTCCCCGTTCCATGAGCTTCCACATATTGAACATCTTCCGGAAGCACTTTAGCCTTGGCTAGCGTTTCTGCAATCAGCACGCGCTGGGATTCCCTGTTTGGCAAAGCAATCCCTTGTGTACGTCCATCATGATTAATACCAGTACCGCGAACCAAGGCATAGATGGGATCGCCATCCCTCAATGCCAGGTTTAGAGGTTTTAAGATAACGATACCCGCCCCTTCAGCCCTGGCATAACCCAATGCTTCTGCATCAAAAGGACGGCATTGGCCAAGTGGACTAAGAAAGTGCCCTTTCGACATTCCGATCGTTGCTTCGGGAGTGAGCATAACATTAACACCCCCTGCCAATGCCATTGTGCATTCATCATTCCATAGGCTTTGGCAGGCTAAATGAAATGACACCATAGAAGCACTGCAAGCAGTATCTGTCGTAAGGCACGGACCTTTAAAATCGTAATAATAAGCCAGTTTGGCAGCAAGAATAGTTTGCGTAGAATTGAGGCTGGTATAAGGATTGATCAATAAGCGATTAAAAGGACTGCTATTCAGTGCACTCCAATCCATAGTAAAGCCGCCGATGAAGACCCCTGTCTTGCTACCTTCTAATGAGGAAGGCACCAAACCGGCATCCTCAAGGGCTTCCCAGCTAACTTCCAAAAGCAGCCTTTGCTGTGGATCGACATTATCGGCTTCGCGAGGAGAAATATTGAAGAAATCGGCATCAAATTGATCGATGGGTTCCTTCAAGAAACCACCCTTATTGACATTCATTTTGCCGGCATAAGCAGAATCTGGATGATAGAAGCGGCGGAGATCCCAGCGATCCTTTGGCACATCAACAATGCCATCAAAACCAGCACAAAGCAGCTCCCAAAGTTTGTCTGGGGTTGAAGCGCTTCCTGGGAAGCGGCAGCCAATCCCAATGATAGCAATAGGATCGCGTTCATGTGGTTTTGTATGAGATATCATGTATCCTTGATATACAAAAATTTAGAAAATAACAACAGGATATTCCACCTATAAACGGCGATTATCTAAAAGGATGTTCTATAGCGCGGCAGCGGCATACGCATCAGGCTAAGAGTTCGTAAACCTCTTGCGCTTAACCTCGAAGAGGTGGCTAGTGTAAAGCCCATGATGTAGCACGAAGGTGCAAATCATGGGCTTTACACTAACCATCTCTTCGAGGCTTAACACAAGAGGTTATTTTTACTTCTACTTTACGTTTCGAGCTGTGGCTAAAATCAAATATTTTTCATTGTAAATTATTTACTTTGCTGCAAAGCTTTTATTGAACATCCAACGAGGTACTTAATTTAAATGGACGATGAAATAATTTTAAATCCCGAGACGTTCAAAAAAAATTTGAAACGCTGGAGCTTACTTTTTCCGCGAGATAAAGAATTTATAGAAAACACCGACTGTTCCTTACTTGAATTTTGCCGCGCCAAAACAGGTGTTCTAAATTTAAAGTATTCCATCAATCAAGAATGGAATTATACACACGATAACGATGATCCATTAGCCGAAGCAAATAAGTGGTTTACCGGATTATCTCTTAATCAGGTTAATAGAATTTATGTTTTTGGATTGGGCTTAGGGTATTATTTTGATGCGGCTCTCAATTGGCTGAAAGGGGACTGTAACCGTAGTCTGATCTTTTTTGAGCCACGCCCCGAAATCATCCATCGCTTTCTTGAAACAGAACAGGCAGAATTGCTCCTGCAAAATAGACAAACAGAAATCTATTTGATAGAAGCCTTCAATGAACTTCAAAAAATTGACACTATCACAAAGCTCTATGCAAGCTATGCCGATGAAAGTATCGTAACATCTTTACTCTCTTATAGCCCTATCTTTGGGGCCATAAAAGCAAAAATCGAATTCTATGCCACTTTCAATAAATCCATTCAAAGGGAATTTTCCGATTTTGGACTTACGATATTTAAAAACATCTTCAACAATTACCTTAATTTACCTAGGGCATATCTTGCTTCCAAGTTTATAGATAAGTTCAATAATGTTCCAGCTATCATCTGTGGGGCTGGTCCATCCTTGGATATTAATATTGATGTCCTGGCCACCCTTAAAGATCGAGCCCTAATATTTGGCGGTGGAACCGCATTGAATGCCCTGAATGCCCGCGGAGTGATGCCTCATTTCGGCGTTGGCATTGATCCAAATCCTGCTCATTTTACCCGCTTGATTTCTAATCACGCCTTTGAATTGCCGTTTCTATATCGTGCACGTATGCTTCCTGAAGCCATTGAAATGGTGCACGGGGATAGATTATTTGTGCCAGGAACAAGTGGTTACGACATAGGCGATTGGATAGAGGATGCTTTAGGATTTAAAATGGAGAAGACTATAGAAGAAGGATGCAATGTCTTGAATTTTAGCCTTGTTTTAGCACAACTCATGGGGTGTAACCCTATTATTTGTGTCGGCATTGACCTTGCTTATTCTCGAGGAGAGTCTTATGCCTCGGGGATCATTAGCCACCCAATTCATAATCGAAGAGAAGATTTTCTCACAAAAAACCCCCATGAAGAAATTGTGTCAAAAGTCGACATTAACGGCTCCCCCATTTTTACTTTGTGGAAATGGATAACGGAATCAATATGGTATGGTGCATTTGCCAGTGAGCATCCGCAAGTAACTTTGATTAATGCGACTGAAGGCGGCATTGGCTTTCCAAATGTTCCTAATATGACGTTAGCAAATGTGAAGGAGCAATTTCTTAATAAACAATATGATTTTTCTTCTCGTCTGCATGGCGAAATCCAGATGAGTCCTTTTTCCTCTTCGGTGACCGCAGAAAACATCAAGGAGAAAATACTTATATTAGTCAATAGCCTCAATACCGCTGCAAGCCAATGTGAAAAAATTGTTAAATTGTATATGGACAATGACCCTGATAATCTTTTCAGAAATGAAAACATCCTGCAAGAAATCGCAGCCGAAACTGAACTTTTGGAGCAGGAGCCGTGCTATAAAGCCATCTTAAAAATGTTTAAGAGTGTTTATCAATCAAATAATGCACTGGAATTGTTAAGAATCAAACTCGATGCAGAAACATTGCCTGAAAATGAGGTAAAACTCAAAAGGAATGCGATCGATGTTTTCCAATATAAATATTTAGCCAGAATCGCAGTCTTGAATAACGCCCAACTCATAAGAATTTTACATGAATATAACGAAAAGCAAGCCCAGATTCAGAAGATTGCGGCAGATCTCAAAGATCAATTTCCTTCACCTTCACCTTCACCATCATCACAAGACAAATACTCCTTCGATCGCCAAACTTTAACCCTGATCGACCAGGAAATGAACCTCGATTATAATGAACCATTCTCCCCTAAAGATAATGAAATTGAATGTCAATATTATCCAGGAGGTTCTCCAAAACTTGAACATTATTATCGAAAAGGCCTATTGCATGGTCCATCAACATTTTATCATGAAAATGGCACACTCCTCGCTCGGGCTTGGTATCTTGATGGCAAACATCAGGGCAAGATGTGGTCATATTATGCGACAGGGCATTTGCATAGCTTGCAACGGTTTTCAAACGGACTCAGTGAAGGAGTGCAGCAATTTTATTATCCGGATGAAATCCCCAGGTCGATCTTACCCTATAAGGAAGGTCAGCTTCAGGGATCCGTTTTGTTGTACCATCCTTCGGGGCAGCTCTTTCGACGACTGGACTTTGCCGAAGGCAAGCGGGATGGATTGGAACAGATGTGGAATGAATCAGGCGTTCTGATGATAGAGGCTCATTATAAAAAGGACCATCCTGTTGATACAGCGAAGAATTGGTATCCAAATGGGGTTTTAGCATCTGAAGTGATTTACGATTCCGACTCGAAAAGAGTCAGCAAGACAACCTGGGATGATCAAGGTAAGCTGCTTGCTCCCGAGAAAAAGCAAGAGGATTATTTCGACAAAGTGACAGATAAAGTTGATCTATTGACAACTTCACTAGACACCATGCTGAAACAAGTATTAGAGGTGATGCCGCAGCTGCAGGAACGCTTTCCTCAACAAGAGATACAAAATCCGGAGGCTTCAAATATTGATATAGATTCGATGAATAAACAAATGCAACGGTTACATGAATTAAATGAGGAGATGCAAAAAATGCAAGCTCATGGAACTGAAGAAAATCCTAAAGAATCTTTATGGAAAAGTCCCGCTACCCAAAAGGCGGTAACAGATCAATTATCCGAGATGGGAATACAAGTGAATTCGGATCTTCAAGCTATTAAAGACAATCTAACAATCTTAATGAATGAGATGCGTCGTAAAGACGGCGAAAAATAGTGAACATAGCAATCCTCGAAATATGGTTCTTGGGAAGAATTGAAGCAAAGCTCTTACACCGCTGCCGCGGTTAAGATTCTTATTGTTCATAACCCCACGTTCCGTTCGCCTAGCGGCTCCTCCACGCGGGGCTAAAATCTGTTGACCGCTGCCGCGGTATAGGAAAGGACCGTGGTAGCTGTTGGGGCGCATCTTTGAGGCTTTTCTTTACCGCGGTAGCGGTCAAAAAAAAAAGACTTCAGCCCCGCGCTTGGAGAAGCCGCTAGGCGAACGGAACGTGGGGTTTAATCAATAATGAATTTCAACCGCGGCAGCGGTGTAAGAAGTTGAGATGCGCCCCCTACAGTTTCAAACGATCTATCGAGCTACATTATCGGCCATCGTTTTTAAAAGCGATGAAATCGTCTGCAACATGGATGTGGCAGATGAATAAAATTCCTGGAATATAAACAGATAGTTACGCACGGCTTCCGTTTGCGTTGTATTCAGCGATTCCCCGGCTGTAATTGCCTTGGTAAGATCTCCTTGAATTACACCTGCGGATGCAGTGCCTACTCCATTTACGTTGTTGTAGCCTTGGACAATCCAGCTATTTATTGCTGATTTATATGCCGCCAGATTCATATTCACACTGCCTTGAATCCTAGTAGTTGAGCCAATAAAGGAAACTATTCCAGGATTTTTGTCTATTGGCAAGGAAGGAAAGCCACTCATCTCCTGCAAGACTTTTTTAGCTGTAGCGTACAAGCTGAAAGGGTCGACCACCTTACCAGAGAGATAGGTTTGCGTCCCGGACAAGGCGGTTACGACAGCACTCAGCTGCAACTTAGCAGTGGCAAGAGAGCTCACATAGGAGAAAAAGGCTGAGGCGTTACCAATTGTTGGTGTATCTAGGCTACGGTTATAGAAGTTCTCTGCTGGAGTATAACTAATAGACGGCTCAACTTGAACGGGGACACTAAAATAGGCACTGGCGGCCTGTTGATAAGCTGCTTGACTGGAATATACATATGCCGACCAGCTTCCTAAGCTCGAAACTTGCTGCTTAACAAAAGTGGCATAAGGCCCTACTTGAAACTGAAAATAGAGTTCTCTAGATAAACCGGCATTTGATCCGCCGGTTGCAGCATAATAGTATCCACTTGCTACTGTACCATTACCTGTACCTCCACCAGTAGGTGTGAAGGAAACACCTTGAATAGTATTTCCATCTCTGATGTACTGTACTACTTCGTTGCCATTCCCTAAAGCACCGTCTGAGCTTTCAGTAAATGAAAATGCGCTAAAGTGTTGTAGCGTGACTTTTGTTCCCGGGGTATTAGCTGCACCGCTGCCTGAAGAGAGGGTCACCAATCCAGATAGGTTTGTGGGTGTTGATAAAAAGCTAGGCTTGGGTGTCACCTGAATTTTATTTGCCAGATTTTGGATTTGTGTTAAGACGCTCATTGCTTGTTGGGTTTGACCTAAAGCTGTCTGGAGGTTTTGCATGTTTGTATAAATGTAGTTATTGGCAGCTCCGACATAACCCGTCTCAATCTGCGCCTGCAGGGATTGGGTGGCGTCGACCGGGATCCCCAAAGCCATTGCGCTGGCATATGAATAGACTGATAAAACCTTAGTTGTGTCACCTGTAGGCAGGGAAAATTGTGTGCCTAGTCCTCCATTAGCAATATTATACGACCCGGCGGGAATGTTTGCCCATAAAATACCTGATGGAGGAGTCCCTAGGTACATTTGAGTGGGCACCAAAAAAGTTAGTGATGCATTGCCGTTAAGAGAAGATAAAACACCATCTTGGCTGAAATAAACAGGAGTGCCGTCTGTTGGGGGAGGTGCCGGAATCCCACCTAAATTGGCTCCGGGTTGAAACGTAAACGTCGTGCCGGCGGGGATAACGCTATTAGGAATAATTGTATTGCTGGCGATGGTGTAGTTATTTCCGAGCAACATAGGAGCATAGACTGCATTAGCACCTGAAACCAAAGCAGGAATAGATTGAAGTGCACTGTCGCTAATCGGAATAGTATCTCCCGATGGTAAAATAACGGTATCGCCTGCACCTAAAGTTAAAGTATTCGTGAATGCGAGAGGTGGTTGATCATTAGTAGCTGTCATAACCCAACTAATCGTAGTGACGCCATTTACTGTACTAGCTGTAATATTAGAAATTGTATTAGGATTATCGCCAGGTTGTGTGTCTCTGCTCAAAGGATACACAGTGGCTACACCACCGGAACTAGAAACTCCATACCCAATACCAGTATTAAGCAGAGGACCTAGGTTATTTGCAGCTAGACTAATTGGTGTCTGAGTCCGAAAGACTTGGACATCGGTGCTCACGTTAAGTGTATCTGAAGGGTTATTCAGCGTAAAGGAAACACCTTGAGGCAAAATCGTTGAAACAGGAATACTTATATTGTTTGTTAACATAAAAGCATTGACGTTGATATTGCTAATGGAAGACATATTTTACTCCTTCTGACCTCTGATTTATCGGGCTACGTTATCGGCCATAGTTTTTAAAAGCGATGAAATCGTCTGCAACATGGATGTGGCAGAGGAATAAAATTCCTGGAATATAAACAGATAGTTACGCACGGCTTCCGTTTGCGTTGTATTCAGCGATTCCCCTGCTGTAATTGCCTTGGTAAGATCTCCTTGAATTACACCTGCGGATGCTGTGCCTACTCCATTTACGTTGTTGTAACCTTGGACAATCCACTTATTAATTGCTGAATTATATGCCGCGAAATTCGGATTCACACTGCCATATCTAATTGTAAGTGTGCTATTATAGGAAATTACTCCAGGATTTTTATCTATTGGCAGGGAGGGTAAGCCGCTCATCTCTTGCAAGACTTTTTTAGCTGTAGCATACAAGCTGAAAGGGTCGACCACCTTACCAGAGAGATAGGTTTGCGTCCCGGACAAGGCTTTTACGACAGTACTTAGCTGTGTCTTAGCCGTTGCAAGAGAGCTCAAAAATGAAAAATAGGCTGAGGCATTACCAGTTCCAGGTACATTTACCGGGACTGGGGTCAACCCAGTCAGAATCTTAATACCACTAATAGTAGTATATGTTGCATAAGTTGATATTCTTACTGTTCCTGGAGTATAACTCATGGACGGCTCTACTTGAACGGGAACACTAAAATAGGCACTGGCGGCCTGTTGATAAGCAGCCTGACTGGAATATACATATGCAGACCAGCTTCCTAAGCTCGAAACTTGCTGCTTAACAAAAGTGGAATAAGCCCCTACTTGATAAGGAAAATAGAGTTCTCTAGCTACACCGGCATTTGATCCGCCGGTTGCGGCATAATAGTATCCACTTGCTACTGTCCAGCCATGAAGTAAATCGCCGGATACGCCTGAAACAGTCCCTCCACCACCGAGTTTACTTAGTACATCTTGGCCATCTCCTAAAGAACCGTCAGAATTCATATTAAATTTAAAAGAACTAAAGTGTTGGAGCGTAACTTTTGTTCCAGCGGCGTTAGCTGCGCCGCTACCTGAAGATAAGCTCACATTTCCAGTTAGGTTTGCTGGTGTTGATAAAAAGCTGGGTTTTGGTGTCACCTTAATATCATTTGCCAGATTTTGGATTTGTGTCAAGACGCTCATTGCTTGCTGGGTTTGACCTAAAGCTTTCTGGAGGTTTTGCATGTTTGTATAAATGTAGTTATTGGCAGCTCCGACATAACCCGTCTCAATCTGCGCCTGCAAGGATTGGGTGGCGTCAACCGGGATCCCCAATGCCATCGCGCTGGCATATGAATAGACTGAAAGAACGTTAATTGTATCTCCGGTTGGTAAGGAAAATTGTGTGCCAAGTCCTCCATTAGCAAGATTATACGTCCCGAGAGGAATCGTTCCTATTAAAGTACCTGAGGGAGGTGTCCCATCATACATGTTAGTAGCCGAAAAAAAAGTTAGCGTTGTATTGCCGTTAAGAGAAGAAAAGACGCCATCTTGGTCGAAGTAAACTGAAGTGCCGTCTGTTGGAGGTGCCGGACTCGTAGCTAAATTGGCTCCCGGTTGAAACGTAAACGTCGTCCCGGCAGGGATATCATCATTAGGAATAATTGTATTGCTGGCGATGGTGTAGCTATTTCCGAGCAACATGGGAGCATAGACTACACTACCACCTGAAACCAAAGCAGGAATAGATTGAATTGAACTGTCGGTAACCGGAATAGTATCTCCCGTTGGTAAAGTAACGGTATCGCCTGCACCTAAAGTTAAAGTACTTGTGGTAGTGACAGGTCCAGTAATGTTAGGCATAGTAGCAATACTAGTCCAACTAATCGTAGTAACGCCATTGGCTGTAGTGGCTAAAATGTTAGTATTGGGGGCTAAGTTCTGAGGGGTCACCGTGGGGACATTACCGGAATCAGTAATTACGGAATTACCAACGCCCGCAGTATTGACGAAGTTTCCAAACTCTTGATATAAAGTATTTAAGTTAGCTGGTGAGTAAGTAGGATTTGCAAGGAAGCCCCCTGTAGAATTATAGGTAAATTGATCTGAAGAGTTATTCAGTGTAAATGAAACACCGGCAGGTAAAATCGTTGAAGCATTAAGACTTATATTACTGCTTAAAGTTACTTTATTGACATTGTAATTGTTAACGGAAGACATATTATGCTCCTTCAAAGCCCTGATTTAACGAAGCTTCGTTTGACTTTTCTTCAGTTTTGCTAGTGAAATGGAATTGCGGCACGATTTCGATTCCATTCTATTCCATTCCATTCCGCTTCTTTAGCAAATCGGAAAGCTTAAACCTATCCTTACTATTGATTATAATATAATGAGATTTAATTTTCAATTTTAAATTAACACATTATTTTTTTCAAGAAAATAGCAATTTAATAAATGAACCTTATATATACCGAAAATCATTCAAGATTTGGTTTTTGAGCGCGCCAAAGCCCCGGGGTTGAACGATCGTAAGTCACCTTGTATTGCTAATACTAGGTGACTTACGATCGTTCAACCGCGGGAGCTTTCGCGCGGCTCAAAAACCAAATCTTGAATGATTTTCGGTATATCCCTCTCTATACCGGTCGTGATTCAAAAGTTGGCATTTCTAGCTGCGCCAAAATCCCCGCGGATCAAAGATCGCAAATGGGTCAATATTAGTAATATGAACCCATTTGCGATCTTTGATCCGCGGGGATTTTGGCGCGTTAGAAATGCCAACTTTTGAATCACGACCGGTATAACCCAAGTTTACCCATCTGAGGATAAACCGAGGGCTATTAATATTAACTACGCAAGCATTGTTCTAGAGTCCAAATCGCTGGCGCAATGCTATCAACTTAAATTAATCACCTTTTTTGCCCGGAGGGCTTTCACAATGTAGCCCAGACTGAGGAACGAAGTCTGGGCTAGATTCGAAAAAACGATAAAGCCCCGGCCTGAGTTTACAAGTTATTTTCTGAGTATAATGCAACATTTTGATTCAGAATCAGTTATTTTTCGTGTATTACCCTACTCGGTAATTTAGAAAAATATAACTGATTATGGATCAAAAGGTTGCATTATACTCAGAAAATAACTTGTAAACTCAGGCCGGAGGAGGCGACACACTTCTAAGCTAAAAAACTCATTTTCTTAAACATAGGTGTGTGTCGCCTCCTCCGGGGCTGGATTTTCATTTCTACCTAACCCAGGCTTCGTTCCTCAGCCTGGGCTACATTGTGAAAGCCCTCCGGGCAAGAAAGATAGATTTCTTTAAGTTGATAACATTGCTCTGGTGCTCCGGACTCTAGGATAATGCTTGCATGCATTATACGATAAACATTTCTTTAAGTTGATGACATTAGGCTGACGCCTGTGGCTATATGCTTCCGCCGCATTCACGGCTTAACACAAGAGACTTACAAACTCTTAGCTTGATGCCTATGCGGCAGCGGTGTAAGAAGTTGCGGTAGCTGTAAAAGTTATTTTCTTATGACCCCTAAGTTGTTTTCAAAAAATTCTTTGCTGTATTTTAAATATCTTTTTGCTATAATGATATTAGAGTGATTGTGTTAGATTAATCCTAGATGATATTAATTTATTCCTAATAACACACTATTCATCTAGTAATTATAAGGAGTTTACCATGACTATTTCTCCCGTAAGTCCTAGTGGTCCATCATCTCCGTCAGGTAGTGGTTCTTCATCTCCTTCCGGTTCCGGAAGTGGGGGTTCTGTGCAAGATTCACTTAGTCCTGCACAAATTCAAGCAATTAACGATGCTGTAATCGCAATACACGTTTCACTTCCAATACTGTCAATATATCAATATAGTTCGACACTTGGGAACGCAGCTAAGCAATTTCAAGATGTAATTTATGCAAATCAACAGACTTCAGCTACGTCGTTTAATAATTTTTATAATAGCGCCATAAGTCAAGCAATGGAATTAAACCAAGCGCTTACAGCATTCCCAACAATAATCACTACTCTACCCCTTATAACAACGGCTGCATCTAACAAGACACCAATTAACTCAGCTACGGAGGGTAACCTTGCTTATTCCACTCCTATTTCCTCGCAAACTCAAACGATAGATACTGCAATCAACAACTATAATACAGCTCTGGCAAATTCATCAAGCGACTCAGCTTTTACGACTGCTCAGACGGCATTGAACACTGCTGTAACAAATTACACAACTTTTATTACCGCATTAAAAGGAATCTACGCGGTTGTTTCTACGTTACTGACAAACAACTTCACTCTCTTGCAAAAAGCTGCAAATCAGCAAGACGTATTACAAGCGCAACAAACCACTACTGGCAGCGTAATCCTTCCGCCAGCCTATATAAAACAACGTACTCAAGCCACATCTAGCGGAGGTGCCGGCGGCGCGGGCATGGGAGTTGCCATAGGGACTGCACCTCTTGACGATCCCAACATCACGGCCATTCTCAATAACGCTCTGGCCACCTCCGTCGCAGCACAATCTAATATCAACTTGGATCCTCAAGCATTAAAACAGTTTAAACAGTTAATTCTAAGCATTTTGACGCAAAGCGGATTAGCTTCCGGATATCCATTGTTAAACAACCTAGCCCAAGGAGGGCCTCCAGCTTTAGCTAATCCTCCATCGCTTAACATTAATCTTGCTACCACTTCAGCCAATCTGTTGGCCCATGCCACGCAAACACCCGATATTAACGATGCCGTTTTGAATTTACTCACCGAATCGAATCCAACGGCCTCGCCAAGCGATTTAGCGGCGACTGCAACGCAACTCACTGCAGGTGCAAATCTATTTCTATTGCAAACAGGATTATCGCAAATTGCACAAGCAGCTGCTAATCCTCAATTAGCGGCTCAGTTGGCAGGAACATTGGACAATGCAGCCATCTTGCAGCCTAGCTTGACTTCCAGCCAACAACTTTCTCTAAGCGATGTACTCCAAAACCAGTACTCTGTAGGCAGTGTGTTACAATTTTTGATCACTCAATTTAATGCGCCGAATACATCTTCGACAACTGCCGCTCCAAATGCAGCATCAACCCCTCCAGGCGGGATTGATCTCCAGGCAATTATCAGTGGCGTCATTCAAGCTGCAACCCAAAAAGGAGAAGTCTCTCCTCAACAATTACAGACTGCTCTGCAGACAGCTTTGGCCCAAAATGGAATAGATGCACAAGATGCAGCTTCCATAGCCCTTTTAACGACGAATTTCTTAAGCTTGGATATAACAGACCAAACAGCCTTAAATGCCACTCCGAATAGCAATATTCTCAACCTTACGGCAATCAACAGTACTTTGGCAGCATTGGGTATTAATCAAGGCATTGCAGCTACAGGAAGTAAAACTTCGGCCTTGTTAAGTAGGCAGCAATCCATTACCAACGACCAACTCGTTGCCGCTATTCAAGATGACTTATCTGACCAGGAAGGAATTACACCCAATGCGGCTTTGCAGGCTGCAAACCAGGTTGTGTTTGGCAATGTAAGCACTGCAAAAATACCAACTCCACCATCAACTCAAATAGCAACTCCAACTCAAACTCCAACTTCTCCCACCCCTTTCATTACAAAGTCCGCCAATGCAGTAGCTTCAACTCAAGGAGCCTCTATAGGGGAAGCATCGGGTAATCTAGCGGCTTCTACGACTCCTCCAACACAGTCTAGTGAACCTTCTACAACTAGTCAGACAAGCCCATCCATTGCAAAGTCCGCCAATGCAGCAGCTTCAACTCAAGGTGCCTCTATAGGGGAAGCATCGGTTAACCTAGCAGCTTCCACCGCACCTCCAACACAGTCTAGTGAACCTTCTACAACTAGTCCAGCAAGCACATCAAGTCCATCACCTGTTACACCAAACATCAACAACAACGAAGTCCAAACAATCATTACAAGCGTGCTAAATTCCCAAGCCCATAATAACAGCATCACATCTCAACAATTACAAACGTCTATTGAATCGGCATTGGTTCAAAGTGGAATCGATAGTCAAGATGCCATCGCCATTGCCAATCAGGCCTCAAACTACTTAAATGCTGAAATCACAGGCGGCTATCAACTCGATGCCGCCGTGAATCCTAACACCGTCAATGCTGCATCGATTGCCGCTTCGTTGAGTACATCTTTTGAACCAGGAGGCACCTCTAATCCAGCCATAACAGATATCGGCACTCAAATAGCATCCCAGATGAACAGTGATCAGCTTATCAGTAACCGTCAACTCCGTGATGCCATTGCACATGACTTGATTAAACAGGGAATTCTTACCCATGAAGCCCTTGCAGCAGCAAACTCAGCCGTATTTGGCAGTTCAAGCATTGTCCCCGGAGAAAGCCTCACAACCTTGGATGCACTGACAGCCTCATTAGGATCTCATGTCGCCCAGATATTAGCGCCTACATTGGGAGCTACAGAGGCCGAAAATCAGTCTCAAACAGTAGTTGCAGCAGTGCTTGGAATTAGACATAAGATGGATGCGCAGCTCAACACTCTGAAAGCGAGTGGCAATGAGAAGGTATGGGGTCAAATCAACGATAATAATAGAGATTTTTTCCGTCCCAATGTAGACCTGCTTACATTTAATCAGGGCTTGACGACGCCGTCCGGGCTGTGTGTGACAGCGCTTTGGTCGCAGACAACCTATTCTCCTTCTTCCTATAATATAAAGACCCAAAAGCCTCTCGACATCATGATTTAATTTCATTTTTTTTGGTCTCGTATATGTGTGCAAGATTTTTTTTAGAGGCGTGTATATCGCCACCTGCCGGGGCTTTGCCTTTGTTTCAACCAGACCCAGGCTTCGTTCCTCAGCCTGGGCTACAATGTGAAAGCCCTCCGGGCAATAAGCAAAGAGTATAGTACCCTAGAAATATCAGTGATTCTATGTATAAGGACCTAAAAATCTGAAACCAAATTATTGCCCGAAGGGCTGCTATGTGAAAGCCCTCCGTGCTAAAGGCATGAAACTCCCCCTACAGCAAGCGCCCTAAAACCTGCAACCTAATAATTTGCCCGGAGGGCTTTCACATTGTAGCCCAGGCTGAGGAACGAAGCCTGGGTATAATTAAAAAAAATTAAGCCCCGGCAGGTGGCGACATACATATTTCTAAAAAAAATTCTTGCGATACATATTCAAGATAGATAAATTGTTTAACTATGGCGCATTCCTGTCGAAATCAATTTGTCCATTTAATGTGGGCGACAAAAAACCTCAAGCCTTTAATTATTGATGATCCAAAAACATCATTACTGCCTTATTTGTCTGGAACCATAAAAAATCTAGGTGGATCGTTATTAATAGGCTCTGAGGCGTCAAATCACATCCATTTGCTTGTTAATTCTCCGGTTGATTTATCAATTGCCGAATTTTTACAAAAAATCAAATCTTTATCATCTAAGTGGTATCGTGAGCGTGTTGAAATTGATGCTAAATTTAATTGGAACGAAGGGTATTCAGCCTATACTGTAAGCACTAATTCAATAGAACACGTAAACAACTATTTTTCCACCGAAAGCCATCGACATCAGACATTGAGCTTTGATAATGAATTAATTCGTTTTCTTAAGCTCCATGAAATAAATTTTAACCCGAAATATGTTAGTTGCACTACATACACACAATTGAACTTGCATTTAATATGGGCGGTTAAACATCGGAGCTCTCTTCTTGACAAATCAATTCGACCTCTGCTTTTTCAAAAAATCAGACAAGATGCTATAGCAAAGGGATGTACAATTCATGCAATAGACGGGATTGAAGACCACATACATGTATTATTAGAATGCCCCAACATTATATCTACAGCAAGCTTAGTGCAGATGCTGAAGACAAGCTCTACTCATTTTATTAAGTCTTTCGATAAGATATTTTCAAATTTTGGCTGGCAAGAAGGTTATGGTGTTTTCAGTATAGGTCGACCTGCCTTAGAATCGGTAAAAAATTATGTGAATAACCAAGAAGAACATCATAAATGTAAAAGTTTTGATCAAGAATGGGCTGAGTTTTTACAGAAAGTAAGTTTTCTTGCATAAATGTGTATCGCCACCTGCCGGGGCTTCATCTTTTTTTAATTATACCCAGGCTTCGTTCCTCAGCCTGGGCTACATTGTGAAAGCCCTCCGGGCAAAAGAAATGGCAATTACCCTACTATAACTGTCCTAAAATTTTTACCTAATTAATGCCCTCTTGGCTATCAAATTGTAACCCAGGCTTCGTTCCTCAGCCTGGGCTGCAATGTGAAAGCCCTCCGGGCAAAAGACATGGCACCCCCCCTCCATCAAGCGACCTAAAAACCTGTAACCTAATTATTGCCCGGAGGGCTGCCACATTGTAGCCCAGGCTGAGGAACGAAGCCTGGGTATAATTAAAAAAAAGATGAAGCCCCGGCAGGTGGCGATACACACCAATAGGTCAAATCATGACTTTTAGGTTAAAATACCATCAGCAAAAAAATATAATTAAAAAAATGTTAGTTTAAAATTGAAAATTAAAGTTTGTTACAGTATAATCTATATTAGAGATGTAGATGGATCCTTTTCACTACTCACTATGTAACGATGTCATCAATCTCATATTAAGAAAATTATAAGAAATATGGCCGATAAAGCGGCTCGTTAAGGAGGTTTTTATGGGAGGTTCACTCTCTATACCAGGTGCATTCGTGCCCCAGCCAGATCCAACCAGCCTGTCAGCTGGTCATTTTTCAGAGACTGGAATTCTGAATAACATATTTAAAGAAGTTATGGGTATGACCCATGTCCTGCAAAGTGCTGCTGCTGCACAAGCAAACAGTTTAACTGTCGATACTCAATGGCAACAGGCTTATACGGCAAGAATGGGCGAAGTACCGACATTTACTGGAACCGGTCACTTTGGTGGTTCATCAACTAGCCAAATTAGCTTAAGAGGCCAGTTGAATCAGCTAAATGCCAGTTACACTCAGACACTGCAAAATAGGCAGTCAGTTGTGAGTGATAACGCTAAATCATTGCAGTCTAACGTCAGCCAAACAAACGACGCCGTCAACGCTCAATCAAACCTTGGAACGGCGGTCTTACAAAATATGGCGACTATTTTAAGCTCAATGTATCCATAATGGTTAATTTATAAACGGCAACAGCATTTGAGGAGCAAAGACATGAAAAGTGTGCAAGAAGAGATCAAAAAAGCCGCTGGAGATATCGGAAAAGAACTGAAAAACGAGCAGGTTGCCAATCTCCAAAAATCATTGCAGAATGCTACTCGAGGCACTAAATCGCCAAAAGATGCGCTGGGATTGACAGATGCTATGGTCGAAGGGGTTTATGGGCAGGCTTATCGTTTGTATAACACAGGCAAATACAAAGATGCCATACAGCTCTTTAAGCTATTGATTATGATAAGTCCGACTACACCAAAATTCATTATGGGGTTGGCAGCGAGCTTTCATTTGCTAAAAGACTATAAAATGGCTGCCGATACTTACGTTTTTTTGGGAGTCATTGACGCGGAAAACCCGATTTCGTTCTACCACACTTCCGACTGTTATGTGCGAATGAATGATCCGGTTTCTGCCATCGTCGCTTTAAACATGGCCATAAAACGATGTGGTGATAAGCCAGAATTCAAGGTGTTAAAAGACAGAGCCATATTAACTCTTCAAAGCTTAAAAAAGAACGTTGAAGAGGGTAAAGTTAAATGATATTTATCTTGCGTTAAAACGATTGTTTTAGTTGTGGGGAAATTATATGGATGGAACAAGTTTAAACACGAATACCGGTGCCAGTTATGGCGGCGGTGCTGCATCAGCCGATACTACAGCCGGAACAGCAAGCTCGCAAACAACAGCGCCAACAGAGAAAACGGCCCCCATAATAGCGCCAACTGCTGCCGGCGACTCTATGTCATCAAGTATGACACAATCTTCGACGGCCCCTAACGCACCCGGGCCTTCAGCTCTCTACACAAACCCTTCTGGTTTACCTCAACTCGCAACACCACTTAAGGAGGCTACTCCGCTGGCATACTCCCAAGCGATGAGTTCCATTAACAAAAATTCAGAATCCTTTAACGCAAATTCACAAGTTGTTATCCCTTTTTCAATCCATAAGTCAGCAAATGGTAGTAGTCCAAAAATGCTACCAGGAACAACTCTCCCTCACGCAATGGCAGCATCGGCTGCTACAAATGCAGCGATCATGTCCGCTGCTGGCCAACACGCAGTTGCACACTCTGCGCTGCCACCATCGACAAAAAATCATAATGAAAAAAGTTCAGATGGAAGCAAGACAAGTTCATCAGAATCCAGGGACGGATCAGATTCATCGTCTCCCCTCGTAGGACATCATGCAGATACTTCGGTCGCGGGCGGTGGTGGAGGTGGTACTGGAAGTGGGGCTGATGATTCAGATTCCGATAAAAGTGGTGGAAATAATGGAACAAATACTGCAACTAAAACACCATCGGCATCGAGTACTCAAAAAACGAAATCAACAAATGTAGGTAGTGCAGGTGAAGAGCGTTCTCCTGGGCGAAGTATGAATATGCCCGTCAATCACCCTCTTACTTCTACTCCTCCTATTTCTTCCTCTCCTCCTCCTATTTCTTCCTCTCCTCCTCCTATTTCGTCCTCTCCTCCTCCTGCTCCTACCCCTGCTCCAGCTCCGACCCCTCCTCCAACTCCCCCTACCGTGGATTCCACATTACAACAAAACGGATTGCCAAACACTGAAGCTCTGACACCGACTCTGACTGC
>Ga0207123_1024_pt1 | contig 34955 bp, 37 predicted proteins | sample Alteio_BWMinHeat_39_FD_153503 | JGI IMG/M metagenome (GOLD analysis project Ga0207123, IMG submission 153503) | Enriched cells from forest soil in Barre Woods Harvard Forest LTER site, Petersham, Massachusetts, United States -... | ecosystem: Environmental > Terrestrial > Soil > Temperate forest >... | reverse complement strand
CGTGTTTCAGGCGACCCTACGGGGCGCATTGTTATTGTTTTCATTACCCCGGGTTAAAACCCGGGGCTACCTTCACCAACCCCTACGGGGTAAACATTTTACGTCTTATTTTGATGACATTGGCTCAGCGCCGGAGGTGCAAGTAGTGGGAGGGACAAAGCCATTCTGCCTCCAGGCTTCATATAAGCCAATTCCGGCTGAGGTCGCTAAATTAAGGCACCTTGCGTCCGCTTGCATGGGGATTGTCACAAACCGATCAGGCCACCGTTCATTAAAATGCTGTGGCAAGCCGCTTGTTTCTGAGCCAAAGATCAGCAAATCGTTAGAACGATAAGTGACTTCTGTATAAAGCTTGGGAGCTTTACTTGAGAAAAAGAAGAAGTTATGTTCAGTGTTTTCGAGGAATTGTTCCAGGTCTTCGATAAAAGAGACGTTTACCCCCTCCCAGTAGTCTAGGCCGGCTCTTTTAAGCCAGCGATTTGAAACACTGAATCCTAGAGGTTTTACAAGAATGAGGCTGGAACCCGTGACAGCACAGGTGCGCACGATATTTCCGGTGTTTTGAGGGATCTGTGGTTGGTAGAGAATTATTTGCATTATAAATAAAAAACCAGGCTGATAAGATATCAGCCTGGTTAAATCGAATTACTTCTTAGGAGTTGCTGGAACAACTGGCTTTGACGGATGAGTTTTTGCATCATTTGTTGATGAATCTACATCACTATCGTCGCTATTGTCTTCGTCATCATAAAGGTTGTCTTCGTCATCTTCTGACATTTCACCCGCTTTTTCAGGAGCTGTGGCTTTGACGACTTCGATGTCGAAAATTAGCAATGAGTTTGGAGGAAGCTGTCCGCTGCGACCATAACCGAATTCCGGATGGACGAATAAGCGACGTTTTTCCCCTTCTTTCATGCCTGCAATTCCTTTGCTAAAGCCAGGAATCGTTTGATCGATAGGTACTGCGATAGGTCCGCCGGCATTTTCTGAGCTGCCGAAAACTGTTCCATCGATATATTTACCTGTGTAATTGATGAGAGGTTTTCCATGTTCTGGAACAACTGGATCATTACCTTTTTCGAGGATAATATATTCTAGTTTTCCTGGAACAATTTGTACAACGCCCGCTGCTTTAGCGTTGTCTTTCATGTATTTTTCTGCGGCTTCGAGGTTTGTATCAGCTAAGGCGTTAACAGCCTTTTGCTGAAGTTGAGCCATGGCTTTTTCGTAATCTTCATCGCTCATTGGAGCTGGTTTACCTTCAGATCCTTCGCGAATACCTTTGATGATACTATCAGTATCAAAGTTTACACCAGGAGCTTTCAAATTGCGGCCGATGAAATGACCAAGAGCTTCTGAAATTTTCTTGATGTCAAGCTCGCTAGTATCAGTTTTGGCTTGAGGTGTGGTAGTTTGTGTAGTCTGATCCGCTTTGGCATTTTCTGCGGAAATTCCGCTGAAAACAACTAGCGTTGGGAGTGTAGCAAGGACAAACAGACGTTTCTTTATCAGGGATAACATGATTTTTCTCCTTATGAAAACATTCAATGTCTAAGGTTATAAGATGTTTTGGTATTTTGCTCCAAGAAAATTCGAACTATATTCATCACCTTGGTCAAAAAAACATTGAATTTCCGAATTACCTCTGAAGGTTGGGAATGTGTAGGGGTATCTTTACTTCGAAGAAGGTAAAGTGGAAAATAACGGATATTTGAAATATTTAAGTTCGGCAGGAGTAATATTGATGAGTCGGAGTATTTGTGGAGAATGGAATGGATGAATTTGATAGTAGCATATTATAGTTCATTAAATTAAAACGGTTTTTTTATGTATAATAGTAAGCTTATTGTAAATAATTGATTGTTTTATGTATATTAAAAAATAGATTGTGTAAATGTTCACGCAATGGCGTCAGCTTAAAGAAATGTATACATATATTTACGAATATCGCCCGCACCCCCGAAGGAGACAATTGCAGAAGTCCTTACATATTATATCTAAGCGTTGATTACATTAGCAACAACACCCCATAAGCTACGCGGAGCGTTTGGAGTGCGCAGCCCCTGCTGCGCTTTTCTAAAAGAGATAGCAAGTCGAAGTCGTTGATACATTAATTCATGCTTCCGAGAATTCTACTCAATAAGCCTTCCAGGAAAAGCGCAGCAGGGGCTGCGCACTCCAAACGCTTCGCGTAGCTTATGGAGTGTTGTTGCTAATGTAATTTGCTTAGACTTCTGCAATTGCCTCGAAGAGGGGTGCGGGAATTCATGAACACGTACTATACCGGTCGTGATTATTACTCTAGCAGGATTTGCATTTCATTGATGGCTTTTTTTAGATGATCCGTGGCTTTAGAAGTTTCGTTAATCGTGTTGTTGAGGTCGTTGATAAAAAAGTCCGCAGTGGCTGGATCGGTAAAAGGGATTGAAAGCTCATCTAATATTAGCAAAAATTCCCGATTGCGTTTTTCCTGACTAAGAATTTGAGCCAGATGCTTTAAGGGGAGTGTTCTCTTTTCACCCGTGGACATTTCTTTTAATTCCACTTCCCCGGTCTTTAATTCGTTTTCCCCTATCACAACAACATGCACAGCTTGTATTTGATTAGCGTACTGCATGAGCTTGTTTAGTTTCTTGTTGCTAAAGTCCATTTGCGCCGAAATCCCATAGGCACGCAGTTGGTGCAGGATCATAAAACAGTCGGATTTAGCTTCATCACCCATGGCGATAATGAAAACTTCGGGGGTATAGGGAGGTGGAACTTTAACGTTTTGTTTCAGCATTGTCTGGATGACGCGTTCCATGCCTATGGCAAAGCCTGTCGCCGGGAGATCTGGTCCGCCAAGCGTCTTGATTAAGCCATCATAGCATCCTCCGCCGGCGACGCTGTTTTGTGCTCCAAGTTCATTGGCAACGATTTCAAAAACGGTTTTATTATAATAATCCAAGCCTCGAACCAGAGATGTGTTAATGGTGAAGGGGATGCTAAGCTGGTTAAGATAGTTTTGGACAGCCTGAAAATGCTTTTGACACTCTTCGTTGAGGTAATCCAGGATTGAAGGCGCCTTGGCAATGATTTCCCTGTCCTTAGGGTCCTTTGAATCAAGAATCCGCATGGGATTAGATTCGAGGCGGATCTTACTATCCGGCGAGAGGTCATTTTGATGTTGGTTCAGGTATTCGACAAGGGCATTACGATAGGTTTTTCGCGATTCGACATCGCCGATGGAATTTATGCTGACTTGAAGATTCTTTATTCCGAGTCTGGTGTAAAGGGTGTATAGCATATCGATGAGTTCGACATCTTGTTCCGGTGATGAATTGCCGATGACTTCCGCCCCGAATTGATGAAATTGGCGATAGCGTCCTGCCTGGGTGCGTTCATAACGGAACATGGGGCCGATGTAGTAGAGCTTGTGCAAAGGGGCAGTCTGATGCATTTGATTTTCTACGAAAGAACGCATCACGGGTGCTGTGCCTTCAGGGCGCAGGGTCATGGAGCGGTTTCCCTTATCGATGAATGTGTACATCTCTTTGGAGACGATATCGGTTGCCTCTCCGACGCTTCTGCAGAATAATTCGGTGCGTTCGAAAATAGGGGTGCGGATTTCCTGAAAGCCATATTCTTTGGCGATTTTCCTGATCTCGCTTTCGAGATAACTCCACAGGTGTGAGGCTCGCCAAGGTTCTTGCGATTCTTGTGGAACGATGTCGAACACTCCGGGGGCGATGGGTAGATTCATATTATAACCCGAACATACTCAAGTCTGGCAGGCCGCCGGCTTGGCTCATATTAGACATCGGGGACTGAGATTCGAGTTTTTTCTTGGCGTCGTTATAAGCTGCTTTGATTAAATCCTGGAGTCCTTCTACATCTTCACGATCAACGCAGTCGGGTTTGATAGTAATGCTTTTTAATTCATGTTCCCCGGTGAGGATAAGGGAAACCAAGCCATTGCCAGCGCTTCCGGTAGCTTCGAGGCTTTGCATTTGGTTTTGCATATCGCTGAACTGTTGTTGCAGCATTTTGGCTTGTTTTTTCTTTTTTGAAAATCCTGTTCCCATAATAACTCCTCAGGGTGATATTTGTTTTTTCTGAATGGTGCCTTCAAGTTCAATGGCGGCAAATTGAAGGACGGTGTCGTATCGATGTTGTTTATGTGGATTTGTCTCTTGAGATGGTGATTGTTGAGGCGCTTGAGGTTGTTCCACAGGAATGGCTTTGCTTGCTGCTGGCGTTGAAGGAGGAGGCGTCGGTGTTTGAGGCGGAGCAGGGGAGTTTACAGTTGTTTTTTCTATGGGTTTATTTTTGATCCCAAGTTCTCGCTGCGTAGGTGTCGGATCTTCACTGAGTGTTCCCATCGCTTGAATATTTGGCTTCTGTGGTACAGCAGGAGTTTGTTGAGGTGGAGAAGAGGGTTGAGGATTCTGTATAGGCAATGAAGCCGTTTGCTGTATTTGTATGGCAGGGTTTTGAAGAACGGCCTGTTCCAGTTCGGCAAGGCGGCGTACTAAAAAGTCGATAGGCAGGCGTTGGTGGGTGCGTAGAATTCGCAATAAAATTGCTTCAAGGGCGATTCTTCCGCAGGGTTGGAAGCGGATTTGATTTTGGGCTTCTATTAAAAAATCGAGGATTGTTACGCATTGTTCCTGTGTATAAAGCTTAGAGGAGGCTTCATAACGGGGTTTGTCAGATTCAGAGATAGTAAGAAATGGGGCGTTGAGTCCTGATAGTTTAATCAGTAAAAGAGTCCTAAAATGATCGGTGAGATTTTCGACGAAGTGTACAAAATCCTTGCCTTGAGAAAAGATCTGATGGGCGATCTCAAAGGCTATGACCGCTCGCCCTTCTTTGCCTGCTTGATCGAGGGCAAAAAAGGTGTCTTTAGGCATTACACCAAGGACATCAGCAACGATCTCCAATGTAATTGAGCCTTCGTGGAAAGAGATGATTTGATCGAAAAGCGATTCGGCATCGCGCAACCCTCCGTCAGCCCTTTGAGCAAGCAGCATCAGCGCTTCAGGTTCTACATCAATATTTTGTTCCTGGGCGATTCGTTTCAGTTTGTTGATGATATGTTCTAAGGGTATGCGATTGAGGTTAAAGCGCTGGCAGCGGCTAAGAATGGTAGGTAAGACTTTATGGGGTTCTGTAGTGGCGAAGAGAAACAGGACTTTTGGCGGCGGTTCTTCGAGAGTTTTTAGGAGGGCATTAAATGCTTCCTTTGTGAGCATGTGGACTTCATCTATGATATAGATCTTATATTTTCCGCATGAGGAGGCGTAGCCTACAGTTTCATTGATTTGGCGGATGTCATCGATGCCGCGGTGCGAGGCGCCATCGATCTCTAAAACATCAAGGGAATGACCGGCGCCAATTTCTTTACAGGAGGAGCAGGCATTGCAAGGTTCTCCGTCAGCGGTTGGATTTTGACAGTTGAGAGCTTTGGCAAATACGCGTGCAAGGGTGGTTTTTCCTGTGCCGCGGGAGCCGCAGAACAAATAGGCGTGTGCCAATCGATTGAACTTAATGGCATTTTTTAGCGTTGTGACGATAGCTTCTTGTCCGAGCACCTCGCGAAACGATTGCGGCCGGTATTTTCTGGCAAGAACTTGGTAGTTGGACTTAGGTGTAGGCATATAGTGTGGCTAATATAAAGGGTAAAGGGTGAAGAATAAACGATGAGGAATATAAAATAAAGGACTAAAGCTAATGTAGCTTAGGCTTTAGCCTGAGATCGTAACCAAAAAAGCGGTGACAAGTCACCTCACTCCAATTTCTTCACAGACTCTGCCACGCGTGGGTGATCATAGACTCTAAAGATAAATAACGGGGTTGCCACTGCAATTCTTTCTTAGCTTTTTGAGAATCGGCTATGAGAATTGAGGGATCGCCTGGACGGCGCGGACCTTCATGTGTTTTGACGTGCAGGCCCGTGACTTTTTCGGCTGCTTGAATCACTTCTCGTATGCTAAAACCCTGGCCATTGCCTAGGTTGTAGTTAACAGAAGGGGCACCATTGAAAAGTTTTTCCATGGCTAAAATATGGGCTGAACCTAAATCTTCCAGATGGATGTAATCGCGAATGCATGTGCCATCAGGCGTTAGATAATCCGTTCCGTTGATTGTCAAAATACCATTTGGTTGTTGTAAGCTTTTCAGAATCAAAGGAATTAGATTCGATTCTTTTTTCTTGTAATTTTTGATTTCGCCATCCGGATCGCCTCCAGCAGCATTGAAATAACGCAGTGCTGTCGACTTCAATCCATAGGCAGCATCGTAGTCGTGAAGGATCGTTTCAACCATCAACTTTGTCTGGCCATATGGATTAATTGGTTGTTTTGGACAATCTTCTTTAATTGGTGTGTTATGTTCAGGTATGCCAAAAATAGCGGCGGTGGAAGAAAAAATGAGTATTTTAACGCCATGGCGACGCATAGCTTCAAGAAGATTGAGGGTGTAGGATACATTGTTGATATAGTATTTAGCGGGCTCTTTTACCGATTCGCCTACATCTATTAGTCCGGCAAAATGCATCACAGCATCGATCTTAAAGTCGTTGAAAACGCTTTCGAGATCGGAAGGGTTGGCTAGATCGCCTTCGATAAAATGCCCTCGTGTGACTGCGTTGCGACTTCCGGTAGATAGATTGTCGAAAACGATAGGCCGGTAGCCATGTTGATCGAGCATTTTGACAACGTGCGAACCGATAAACCCGGCTCCTCCGACAACAAGAATAGTTTTTTTCGAAGACATATTGATCTCTTAAAAGTATTGAAAAGCCATGGCAATTGTCATTGTCATGGCTTTTCAATAATGCGCAATGCTTAGATAAAATTGCAAAGAATATGTATACCGGTCGTGATTCAAAAGTTGGCATTTCTAGCGCGCAAAACCCCGGGGATCAAAGATCGCAAATGGGTTCATATTACTAATATTGACCCATTTGCGATCTTTGATCCGCGGGGATTTGCGCGCAGCTAGAAATGCCAAATTTTGAAACACGACCGGTATAATTGCTAATGTCTTTTGAAATATTGAACTTCTCTTTCATGTTTTACGGCGGCTTCACGCGAATCGAAAGTCCCAAGATTTCGGCGTTTGCCGGTATGAGAGTCTACCGCATGGGAATAGAGCCTGAATTTTCCCGATTTGAGCTTACGAATCATAAGAGCTTTCTCCATGTATGATTAATTCAAGATATCAAAGGAATGAATGATCGTACTAAAAATGTCAAATTTTTCTTTACAATAAAAAAAGTATTTAGTTTTCTCGTTTTATAGGTAGTTTCAAAAAAAAGGCAATACGTCTAAAGGAGATTTTATGACTTCATTTAATGAATCGACCAGTAAGGAAAAAGAGCTTTGTTGCAAAGGGCCCGGCTATCAGGGTTATCAAATTTTGCATTTTGCTTTTACTGTGGCACCGGTTCTTGCTGGATTGGATAAGTTTTTTTACTTACTCACTAATTGGGAACAATATCTTGCCCCTGCTTTTAATGTGTTGGGAAATTCACACACCACTATGATGATTGTCGGTGCAATCGAAATCATTGCGGGTATTGGGGTTTGGGTGAAACCCAAGATTTTTTCTTACATTGTAGCTGTTTGGTTGTTAGGGATTATCGTTAATTTGTTGATGCTTCATAATTTCTATGACATTGCTTTGAGAGATTTAGGTCTTCTTTTAGGGGCGTTAGCATTGGGACGATTAAGTCAACAATATAGCTGCAATCGTTGAAACGAAACGTAGGACCCAGCACACTGTAAAGTTATTTGCTGGGTCTTCCATTTCTTGTGTGACTAATTTTGCAGGTTTTGTTACGCTTAGCTTTATGACATCCTATAATCTTTGGATTCGTTCCAAAGGAATAAGTACGAATGAATGACCGTTCGAGCGAGATTGCTAATTATACTGAGCTGAAGTTCTCTCGAGAGCAGGGATTCTTTGATAAGAGCACGAGCATAGGGATCCTGATTGGGGTTCTTTTTACTCTATCACTTTTTGCTGTCCTGCACTTTAGAGAAGTTCGAGTAGAAGTCCTGGAGCTCAACAGCATTGCACCAAGCTTTGTCGTGGCTCAGGTCGATTTTGAATATCTTGACGAGGAAGCTACCATCATCCTCAGGCAGGAAGCTGTCCGGGATGTGGGCAACATTTATCAAATATCAGAGAAAGAAGTCCGGCAACGCCGTATCGATTTCGAAAATTTTCTTCTTTATAATCAAGATTGGCGAAAATATGCCACCAACAGCACCTTTGAAGAGATGTATAGAGGTGTTGATTCCATTGAAAAGACTCTGCTGCAAGTTAAATTTACAGATCCTAGAACTTTGCAAAAAATTCGGGAACTAAAACTTCCTGCCTTGAACTATTTAATCTTTACACCCGCAGATCTAAAAGCGGAAAACACTTTTCCTCCCCAAATATGGGAGGCAATTAAACAGCTGGCTTTTCCTTCAGAATCTTTCCAAAGTGGTACGGCATCGGTTATCATAAATTATTTTCAAAGCCGCACTTGGATAGTCAATGAAGATTCAAATACAGAAAGAGCATTGCGAAGACGTATCCAAAGCAGGGTAGAAGATAAATATACAATGGTAAGCGCCGGAAGTCGTATTATCGACCAGGGAGAGAGGGTTACAACCCGTCACATTTCCATGCTTCAAGCCATGAAAAAGGTTTTAAGCGAACAGCGCAATTTGTGGCATCCCCTTACATTACTTGGAAGCCTGTTCATGACATTGTTGCTGACAGGGATTTGTCTTGTGTATTTTCGTACAAACCATCCGCAAATTTTGTTTTCGAATCGCAAGCTGTTTTTGCTTGTTACAGTTATCATTCTCTCCTTCGTTATTGCCAAAGTTGTGGAATTTCTCCTATTAACTTCTAAAACAGATATCATTGATGTCGTCCGTTATCCCTTGCTGGTTCCTTTTGCCGCCATTTTGCTTTGCAGTTTAATGAATGCAAATATCGCGACTTTTGCTTGTTCATTCCTGACAATTATTTTTACGTTAACATTGGCTTTTGAGCGACAAGGGTTCATGATCATCAACTTCACCACGGCTCTAGTAGCCATTTTGAGCACCCGTTCCCTTCGGCGTCGAAAAGAAGTTTTTATTGTCTGCGCCAAGGCATGGCTGTGCAGCATCATTATTATTTTTTCTTTGCACTTTTATCAAAATACGTTGTGGAACATCGGAATCTTTACAGATATAGTCAGTGCAGCTATCTTTATGCTATTAACAGCAATTGTCGTTGTCGGTTTGCTGCCTCTATTAGAATCGGGTTTCCGCATCATGACTGATGTGACATTGATGGAATACATGGATCCAAATCACGATCTGCTGCGACGATTGACCATTGAAGCTCCAGGAACCTATCAACATTCGGTAGTGGTAGGCAATCTCGCTGAAGTCGCAGCTTTGGCAATAGGTGCAAATGGATTATTTTGCAGAGTCTCAACGCTATATCATGATATCGGCAAGATGATTACTCCGCAGTATTTCACTGAAAATCAACACGGCGGAATGAATATTCATCAACTGCTTACACCACAGGAATCAGCGCAGGTTATCATTGCCCATGTGAGTGAAGGGGTTGCCTTAGCGCGCAAAGCCGGACTCCCGGAACAGTTTATTGACATCATTAAAGAGCATCATGGAACAACTCTAGCTTACTATTTTTATAGGAAACAATTGGAATTGGTAGGGGGAGATAAATCCCTTGTCGATGAAAAAGAGTTTCGCTATTCAGGACCTAAGCCTCGCAGCAAGGAGTCTGCTATCATCATGATCGCAGATTCTATAGAAGCGGCATCCAGGTCCCTGGATAAATTTAATGAAGAGATTTTAATGGAGTTATCCACTCAATTAATTAAAGTAAAAGCTGATGATGGTCAGTTTGATAACTGCTTGCTGACCTTTGAAGAGCTGGCTATAGTAAAAATAACTCTAGTTAAAACGTTGGTGGCTTATGGTCACTCCAGGATTAAATACCCCAAGCAAGAGATCAAATCGGTCGAGACCCCAATCATTCTGGATGCGTAGAAAATATATTTTATAAGCTTCTTTTTGTTTACCCCGTAGGGGTTTGTGAGGGTAGCCCCGGGTTTTAACCCGGGGTAATGAAAATAATGACAATGCGCCCCGTAGGGTCGCCTAAAATACGCTAGAAAGGATGTTTTTAGCATCCAGTTGATCAGGCGACCCTACGGGGCGCATTGTCATTATCATCATTACCCCGGGTTAAAACCCGGGGCTACCCTCACAAACCCCTACGGGGAAAAAAAATCTATAAACTATAGAGCCATTCGGGTTCTTCAAATTTAAAGCTAATTTTTCTTTATGAGGACTATGACTCTAACTCATTTCACAAGAGCACTTGTCACTGGAGCTAGCAGCGGAATTGGCGAAGCCATGTGCCGTCTGCTTGCACGTCAAGGCATTCCACTTATCATCACAGGCAGGGATATTTCTCGATTAAATGCTTTGGCCGAAAAATTAAAGGATCAAGTCGATGTCATAGTTGTTGCCGCCGATTTGTTCAATCCTCTTGAGCGACAAAAATTAATTGAATTGCTTTATGAGCATCATCCCGATCTTATCATAAACAATGCCGGTTTTGGACTTTATGGAGACATTTTAACTCATCAAACAAAAGAGCAGATGAAGATTATCGATGTCAACGTTAGTGCTGTCGTTGAACTGACCATTGAAAGTGCTAAAACCCTTGCTGCAATCGACAAAAAAGGAGTTATTTTAAATATTTCCTCTGCAGCCGACAAATTGATATTTCCTGCGTTTTCAATTTATTGCGCAAGTAAAGCCTTTGTGACTCAATTTTCACAATCGCTCGATTATGAAATGAAGCCGCATGGAATTCGAGTGTTGGTCGCTTCACCCGGCAGGGTTGATACATCCTTTGCTGAGCGGGCTTCAGGTTCATCAAAGGCCTCTAAGAGCTGGTTTTCCATGAGTTCTGAATACGCTGCAGAAAGATTGTGGCAGCAAATCCGCAATGGCCAAAGCTATCAAATATTTGATTGGAAGACACGTTTGGGCTCATTTTTTCTGCGTTTCGTTTTGCCAAAAAGGATAGCAGCCCGAATTCTTTGGTCTTCGATTCAGCGTTATGGAGAATGACTGCTTGCTTAAATGTAATTCATAAGAGTAAAATTCAGTTAAACTAAAACCATAGAAAGATATGAATCCTCCAGTTACTTTTGCAGACCTCGGTCTCGAACCTTCAATTTTACAATCCCTTGAACGCATGGGATATAAAGAACCCTCTCCAATTCAAACAGAAGCTATTCCTTTGATCATGCAGGGTAAAGATCTTATCGCCCTGGCTAAAACAGGCTCAGGTAAGACAGCCGCTTGCGCCATCCCAATTTGTCATCGTGTCAATACCGAAAGCACAAATGTTCAAGCATTAATCATCGTGCCTACACGGGAATTAGCTTTGCAATACGCTACCGAAACTCAAAAAATAGGCAGCAGCAAACGCGTTAAGGCTTTCGCCGTTTATGGCGGAGAAGATGCCACCATGCAGCTTTCCAAGTTGAAACACGGCGTACATGTATTAGTCGCTACTCCCGGACGCCTCATCGATTTTATTTACAGTCGGCAAATTGATCTTTCCCATGTCGAAACGCTTATCTTAGATGAAGCGGATGAGATGCTAAGCATGGGATTCTATGATGATCTTGAGTTCATCATTCAATGCATAAATCATAGTCATCAAACGCTTTTGTTTTCAGCGACGATGCCCAAGCAAATTAGTTTGATTGCAAAGCAGCATATGAAAAACCCAAGCGAAATCCTATTGACCCAGAATCAAGCGAGTCCTTCTACTATCGAACATCGTTTTTTACATTGCCATCATGAACATAGAGGTCCGGCCTTAGCACGCCTTATTGAAGAGCTTAATCCAAAGCAAGCCATCGTTTTTTGCCGTTCCCGTGACGAGGTTGAAAGAGTATGCCGAACGTTAAAACAGAAAATTGATGGGGTCGATTATTTACATGCGGGCTTAAGTCAGGATCTAAGATCCTCTATTACAGGCAAATTTCGTACAGGAAAAGTGCGCTTTTTGGTGGCGACGGATGTCGCGGCGAGAGGTCTTGATTTTTCCGGCGTGACGCATGTCTTTATCTATCATTTAGCAGATGATCCAGATGTTTATGTGCATAGATCAGGTAGAACGGGTCGTTGTGAGAGACAGGGAATGGTAATCACATTGGTCACAGACCGCGAATTGCATGCCCTAAAAGGGGTTTTACATGCGATTCAACGAGAGCCTATTTGGATTGGAACTCCACCTGATCCATCTGCACAAAGACCGCCTCCAAGAAGACCTCCAGCAAATCGAGGCGCGCCTCGGCGGCCAACTCGCTAAATTTGGATTGCGGTGACTTGTCACCGCAATCCATTTATATATTATAATCCCATCGCTGATAATCTATTCATTTCATCGATAAAATATCCAGCTGCTCTAACTGATAGAAGCATAGCATTAAATGCGCCTATGGTTACGGCTCCACAAAGTAATGTGAGGCCAAGAGCTCCTACTGCTACAGGTGCTCCCGCTCCTGATGAAAATGCGGAAAAGGTGAAAAGAGCTAACGCCGCAGTTTTCGCCGCGCATGATGCTGTCACAAATGCCAAACCGATAAAAGCCAAGCCGCATCCAGCTGTTTTAAGCATTTGTCCATTGGATGTTTCATTCAACCATCTAGTTGCGCGGCCAATATAAGATCCTTTTTGGGGGGCTGTCTGGTTAGTCGGAGGAGCTTCTGGAGATTGAACACCACGGACTGTAGTTGAAGGCACTGGAAGGTAGGGTACCCCCTGTGGAAGGCGAAATCCCATATGATGATACCGTGATGATGGCTGATTTTGTGTTTCTTGAACTGAAGCAGACATAATAAATCCCTTATCTTTATGTTATATTTAAAATTCTATTTTAGAAAACGGTAAGTATAGTAAATAATTGTTAATTATGCAAGTATAAAAGTGTATAAAAATGTAAAGAAATTATAAGAGGATGTTTACTCGCGAGAGTCATCATTAAGGATTTGTTTGATCCCAGCCACAACGAAGAGAATCAAAAAAACGATACAGACAACGCCAACCACGGCGGCTTCGACAAAAAGACTGGCTGCAAGAATATTGATCATTATTCACCTAATAGCTGCTAGAAATGCCAACTTTTGAATCACTATTGGTATAAATTGGCTGATGGCACTGTATACTCAAAAGAAAACCTCTTGTCAATATGCAATATGATATGTTAGTTTTTTAATAAAAATTAAACTGGATAAAATATGCAAAAACAGCGAGAACATTGGAGCTCACACTTAGGGTTTGTCCTGGCTGCCGCAGGTTCGGCAATAGGTCTTGGAACTCTTTGGAAATTTCCTTATGTAACCGGTTTAAATGGCGGCGGACTCTTTGTCCTCATTTACATCTTCTGCACTTTTTTCATCGGAGTGCCTGTTTTCATCGCTGAACTCATTTTAGGTCGTAAAGCCCAACGAGGCGCAGTCGGCATCTTTGCTAATTTAAGCAATAATTCCACAGTTTGGAAAGCCGCCGGCTGGCTTGGCATCATCGCTTCATTTGTATTGATGTCATTTTATAGCGTTTTAGCCGGCTGGGGCTTGAGTTATGTTTTCATGTGTTTAAATGAATTTTACAAGGGCTTATCAGCTCAAGAAATTAGCGGAGTTTTCGATTTATTATCCACTTCCGGTGATATCACTCTTTTCTGGCATATGGCTTTTATGTCCTTGACCGTTGGGGTTGTCTATCAAGGAGTACGCCAAGGGGTAGAATATTGGAGCAAATTTATGACGGTTGGCCTGCTCATCCTAATGGTTGGGCTCTGCCTTTATAGCTCAACCTTGGAAGGTTTCGGGCAAGCAGTTCGTTTTATCTTTTATCCCGATTTCGCCAAATTTAAATCCTCGGGCATTCTTCAGGCTTTAGGACTTTCTTTCTTTACCTTGAGTTTAGGACAAGGGATCATGTTGACATATGGAAGTTACATGAGGCGGACCGAAGACATCCCCAGAACAAGTGCCATTATTGCCTTAATGATTGTTTTGGTGTCCATCTTGGCAGCTTTAACGATATTTCCGGTGATTTTTACTTTTGGCATTGCTCCAAGTGGCGGACCAGGCCTTGTATTTAAAACACTGCCTGTATTATTTGCCAAGCTTCCCGGCGCTTTGATCATTTCGACTTCATTTTTTATTTTATTTGTGTTTACAGCCTTAACATCATCCATTGCCATGGTAGAGGCAATCTCTGCCAATTTCATTGATTTATATGGGTGGTCGCGCAAACGAGCTGTTCTTACAACAGGCATAGGTTGTTTTGTTTTTGGTATTCCAAGCGCCCTTTCTGGTACAGACTGGCTTTTTGCCCGTTGGCCGCAAATATTCGGAGTGACATTTTTCCAGACAGTTGACGATCTTGTGTCTATCTGGTTACTGCCTTTGGGCGGATTGATGGTGGCATTGTTCACTGGATGGTATCTTGATCCGCTAATCAGTCGTGAAGAATTTGAAACAGGAGCGCGTTGGAAATGGTTGTGGAGGCCTTGGATGTTCTTCATGCGATGGGTTGCCCCTGTAGCAATTATATTCATTTTATTCCAACAGGCCGGCATAGTGAATGTTGACGATTGGTTTCCACAGACTAAATAAATTGGTGTCTGGCTTGTGATTTGTGATTTGAGATCTAAAATTCATGTTTCAGGAAATGTTCTCTCAAATCGCAAATCGCATGCCTGACTCCAATTTATCGGTTGTAATTTTTTATGTAGCTGAATATAGAATAATAAGTTAACATTGGTTAAAGTGGCAAGGCGACGCTATTGCAACACTCCTATAACCATTTCACACGCTTCAAGAAGGATCGGGATATGAAAGAGTTTGTAGCCTATATTGTAAAAAACCTAGTCGATCACCCAGACAAGGTAAAAATTAACGAAATTGGAGGAACTCAAACTCTAATTATCGAATTATCTGTAGAAAAATCGGATATTGGTAAAATTATCGGTAAGAAAGGAAAAACCATTAACGCAATTCGTACTCTTTTGATGTCAGTGGCAAGTCGAAACGGAATTCGCGTTAATCTGGAAATCCTTGAAGAAAATGGCGCTCCTCCTGAAGGAACCGAGGTTCAATAACCTCTTTCTTTGACGTTTAATACATCAAAGAAAGTCTGAAGCGAATATATTTGGCTTGACCGCTATTTATATTCGCTTTTTTTTTGCAGAAATGGAGTAATGTGGGGGATAAATTGGACTGAGCAGGACTCGAACCTGCGACCACCCGCTTAGAAGGCGGGTGCTCTATCCACTGAGCTATCAATCCAGAAAAGTATGCTCCATCTTACGCACTTCGATGCATAATTTCAAGGTCTTTTTAAAAAAGAGTGCAAAAGTCCAAACATAAAAACATCTAAGCGTAAATTACATTAGCAAAAACACCCCTAAAACTACGCGGAGCGTTTGGAGTGCGCAGCCCCTGCTGCGCTTTCCCTGGAAGGCATTTTGAGTAGAATTCTCCGAAACATGAATTAATGTATCAATGATTTTCGGTATACTATATCTTTTAGAAAAGCGCAGCAGGGGCTGCGCACTCCAAACGCTCAGCGTAGTTTTTGAGATGTTTTTGCTAATCTAATTAATGCTTTCCTTTACCCTTTATTCTTTATCCATTATCCTTTATCATTTATCTTTAAACCTTTTAATAAAGGATAGTTATGCATCTCGTTTCACTAAAAAATTTTAAAATAGGAAAAGGCCAGCCTTTGACAGTCATGTCTGGACCCTGCGTAATAGAGGGGGAAGACCACACACTAAAGGCTGCTGAAACTTTAAAGAAAATTTTCGTTAAACGAGGCATCAATTTTATCTTCAAATGCAGCTATGATAAAGCTAATCGGTCCTCCATTTCCTCATTTCGCGGTCCTGGTTTGCAAGAGGGCTTGCGTATTTTAGAGAGAGTCAAAAATGAACTTGATGTCCCCGTTGTAACCGATATTCATTTACCTCAAGATGCTGCTACGGTAGGGGAAGTTTGTGATATTCTGCAAATCCCTGCTTTTTTATGCCGCCAGACAGATTTGATTGTCGCTGCCGCTGAAACTGGCAGGATCATCAACGTAAAAAAAGGGCAATTTTTAGCCCCATGGGATATGCAGAATATTGTGGATAAGATTCGGTCGGTAGGAAATCCAAACATCATATTGACGGATCGAGGCACCACATTTGGGTATAATAACCTCGTTAGCGACATGAGAGCCATACCGATTATGCAACGGTTTGGTGTTCCGGTATGTTTCGATGCCACCCATTCTGTACAGTTACCTGGTGGACAGGGGACTAGTTCCGGCGGACAAAGAGAATTTATTCCAGTGTTATCAAAAGCTGCCATTGCAGCAGGAGCCAACTGTCTTTTTATGGAAGCTCATCCGGATCCTACTCATGCAAAAAGCGATGCGCAATCAGTAATGGATTTTAAAGAATTACCTCAGCTGCTCGATATATTAGTTCGTTTGTACGAAGCTGTGAATGGATAGCGATGAAATTTTATCGTTCTTTTTTGCTTCTTTTGATGCTGTTTGTTATCAGTGCCGGAGGAATGTTATTTTTCCTCGCTCGATACAATCAACATGATGAAGTCGCTTATCAAAAACTTATCAGTGTCGATGATACTCAAGTCACAAAATTTGAATCTACAAAACAGCTTCGTTCCGGATTGCAAAAAGATATCCATTTTTTAAAACATGAAAAGCATCTTCAGATGCGTTTAAAAAGCGATACGGCGGAATTAACTTTTGACCGCTCCCACGGCAAGTATGAAATCGTTGAACAGATGGGGAACGTAATCTGTTGTCTTAAAGATGAAGATCAAGAGATGGAAATTGCTGCCGATCAAATGGACTACGATGGACGTCGCATGCTGCTGACAGGAAATGTTAAAGCAGATCATCATTTGGGAAGGCTAGAGGCAGATCGGGCTGAAATACCTGCTGAGATCAATAATAAGAAACTGCAATATAATACTTTAAACCTTGATGGGACTGTAAAGATTGATTTTAGTAAGGGAGGCTCTTTGTCATGTTCAAAAGCTGTTTTAGACCATGATTTACTCTCAGGGAAGTTTTATGGCGATGGATCGAATGAGAAGGTTGTTTATACAGATAATCTAGCGGGAAACAATCAAGAACCCATTCCTTTATTATTTCAAAGTCGGGAAATGACCATCCTGTTTGCTAAAGCCGATACAAAAGAGGGGAAGTCCAAGACTTCAATCAGCGAAATGGTTGGCGAGGGTGACGTCTTTATCAATTATAATCAGGATTATACCGCTACAACTGCAAAGGCTACTTACCATCCTGAACGTGGAATTGAAACTGCCGAAGAAACTGTCCTGGTATATAAGGATACACCGTATGCTCATGTTCTTAAATGTTATGGTCCAGTAAGAGTCGATCTTTTAAAGATGGAAACTCGTATATTTAGTCCAATTGATGCAAACGGATTTGTTCATGAAGATAAGCAGGCTTGTTTTGAAGATGGCAAAGGCAAGATTTACGCGGATCGTGTTTTGCTCAAATATCAATATAACGATGACAAGCTAGTTCCGTCGAAAATCGTGTTAGTAGGAAACGTTAGAATTTTTAACCGATTGACTGTTACAGATTTGGCATCAGCCACCGTGCTTCAATATGTCTTAGCGGATAGGGTGGAATTTACACCTTTGACCAAAGAAATGATTTTTAAGTCTAATTCCGGAAAAAAAGTGCTCTTTTTTGATAAAGTCAATGATGTGAGGGTGAGCGCCGATTCATTAAAAATCATTAGGGATGCGGCCACGAAAAAAGAATCTATTCAGGGCATCGGAGACGTGCGCTTCAGTTTTAGCGATCAAGAATTTGAACGGCTGCAGCGGAAGTTTTCCTTTGGAAAAAGTTCTCCTGTAACCAATGCAAAGCCAATATGAGGAGTCGTTATCTATGAGTTCAAATCATCGGAAACCATGCCTGGAAGTGCAGCATTTGGAAAAGGCCTATGGGGGGCGATCTGTCGTCAATGGACTTAGCTTTGCTGTTGGGCAAGGTGAGATCGTGGGTTTGCTCGGACCAAATGGCGCCGGTAAAACGACGGCGTTTTATATGACGGTAGGTTTGATCAGGCCGGATAAAGGTAAGGTCATTTTTAAAGAGCAGGACGTAACTTATACTCCGGTTCATAAGCGCGCGCAGATGGGAATGGGGTATTTGGCGCAAGAGCCTTCGGTATTCCGTTCCTTGACAGTGGAAGAAAATATTTTGTCCATTTTAGAAAGTCTGCCAATTTCAAAGCAGGCACGTATGCATCGTCTGGAAGAGTTGCTGGAAGAGTTGCATCTGACGAAACTTGCCAAAAAGAAAGCTCAAGCACTGTCCGGAGGCGAAAGACGTCGTTTAGAAATCACAAGGGCATTGGTCAGCAATCCAACATTTTTGCTATTGGATGAGCCTTTTGCCAATATCGATCCTATTTCTATTGCGGAGGTGAAAGAATTGATTCGTCACCTGGCTGCAAAAAACATCAGCATTCTTGTCACAGATCATAATGCCAGGGAGATTTTTTCCGTTGTGCATCGTAGCTATATCGTCTGTGACGGCCGCGTAGCCCTGTCAGGCAGCGTCGAGGAGTTAGTTAACAACGAGGAAGCTCGCAGGACGTATCTAGGAATGGATTTTAAGCTTTAGAAAAAATTTGGAGTGCGGTGACTTGTCACCGCTTTTCCAAGGTGACATTGAGCTTACAAAAAGCGGTGACAAGTCACCGCACTCCAAATTGGCCCTATCTTGATAATAATTTCTTTAAGTTGACGCAATTGCGTGAACATTTACCAATTTTTACCTGTTGGCAATTCCGCTAGTCTTGAAGAAAAACGCGATTTCTCTTTCGGCGCTTTGCGAACTATCCGAACCATGCACAGCATTCTTCGTCAAGGACTCAGCAAAATCGGCTCTTAGTGTCCCTTTTGCAGCCTTGCTTGGGTCTGTGGCTCCCATGAGTTCACGGTTTTTAGCAACAGCTTGATCACCTTGGAGCACCATCACCACAATCGGACCTGATGTCATAAATTCTATCAGGTCAGGAAAGAATGGACGCTCATTATGCTCGGCATAAAAATCTTGAGCTTCTTTTTTGTCCAAAGTCAACATTTTAATGGCGGCAATCTTTAAGCCCGCTTTTTCAAAGCGAGCAATGATTTCACCTATATGATTAGCAGCTACTGCATTCGGTTTAATAATCGAAAGCGTTTGTTCTTTAGTTTTGCCGCTGACCGTTTGTGCTTGAACAACTGTATTATAGGTGAGCAAGACACAAAGGGCTGAAAATAGTAATAATTTCATCAATGTCTCCTAGCGTGTGCGATTTACGATTTCATTTGGTTTGAAGAAGTATGCTATTTCGATATTTGCATTCTCTAGGCTATCAGATCCATGCACGGCATTTTCGTCGATGCTTTGGGCAAAATCTGCACGGATTGTGCCAGGAGCTGCTTTTTTAGGATCTGTTGCTCCCATGATATCTCTATTTTTTTGGAGGGCATTTGCTCCTTCAAGCACTGTAATAAGTACTGGACCTGTGATCATAAAGGAAACCAAGTCTTTAAAGAATGGACGCTCTTTATGAACAGCATAAAATCCTTCCGCCTGATCCTTAGATAAATGGATCATTTTAGCAGCAACGATTTTAAGTCCGGCTTCTTCGAAACGGGAAAGGATGCCGCCGATATGATTTTTGCCGATGGCATCGGGTTTAATGATTGATAATGTGCGTTCTTTTGACATGATGATTCTCCAAATTTGAAGTTAGTAGGAAGGTCAAAGAATAAAGGATCGTGGATAAAAAAGAAAAGGATAAAGAGATCGTAAGTTCAAACGGGTATTGCCAAAAAAGTTTCAATGACACATGTCTTATTTTTATTAAACGCAAAGGCGCAAAGACGCAGAGACGCAGAGACGCAAAGAGAACATTTTTTCCTTTGAGGGTAATAGAGTGAAAATATAATAAATACAAAAAGCCCCCCCCCCCCATGTTTTTTTCCTAGTCAAAAATGTTCTCTTTGCGTCTCTGCGCCTTTGCGTTTAATAAAAATAGGACATGTGTCAATGAAGCTTTTTTAGCAATACCCGTTTGTTTTTACAGTCTCTCTTTTTCTTTTCTTTTTTATCTCTGATCCTTTATTCTCCGAGCTTCATCCCTATTTTTACGGTTTTTATGAAAATATTACTCAGTTGGCTCAATGGATATATTGAAACTAACCTAACTTCTGATCAAATTGGAAAAACCCTTACCTCCGCCGGACTGGAAGTCGATGCTATCGACAAAATTGCTCTTAAGTGCGAAGGCGTTATCGTTTGTAAGGTATTAGAAGTCAATAAGCACCCTCAAGCTGATAAGTTGTGCTTAGCTACTGTTACTGACGGGCAGCAAACCTATGAAGTTGTTTGTGGAGCTTCCAATTGTCGTGCCGGACTAAAAACCGCTTTGGCTCCATTGGGAGCCCGTGTGTTGGATGAGAATGGACAATTTTTTACGATCAAGAAGTCGAAAATCCGCGGAATAGAGTCGAACGGCATGTTGTGCGCTGGGGACGAACTCGGACTGAAGGGTGTCAGCGAAGGGATCATTGAACTATCTTCAGATGCCGTAGAAGGAACAGATGTTGCTAAACTATACGATGACACTGTTTTTGAAATCTCTTTGACACCCAATCTTGGGCATGCTTCCAGCGTAATCGGCGTGGCGCGGGAATTGTCGGCAGCAACCGGCAAAAAAGTGCAGTATCCTGTTGTGTCATTAACGGAAGATCATTCATCACCAATCTCTAAGGCCATTTCTGTCGAAGTAAGCAATAAAACTGACTGCCCGCGATACACTTGCCGCATTATCAAAAACATCACGATAGCACCGTCTCCTGATTGGCTAAAGAACCGGTTGGAAGCCAGCGGCATCCGATCCATCAATAATGTTGTCGATGTAACAAATTATGTCATGCATGAAATGGGCCAGCCTTTGCACGCCTTCGATTACGATATGCTTGCTGACCATCGCCTCAATATTCGCAATGCAAAAGCCGGTGAAATTTTTATCTCTCTTGATGGCAAAGAAAGAACCCTTGAAGAAAAAGATTTGTTAATCTGCGATGCAAATAAAGCTGTGGCTTTGGCTGGCGTCATGGGGGGGATTAATTCAGAAGTAAATTTGGGCACACATAATCTTCTGCTTGAATCAGCCTATTTCCTTCCCTCGATTATACGACGCACCAGCAAACGATTGGGACTCATCACGGATGCTTCCAAACGTTTTGAAAGAGGGTGCGATCCAAATGCCGTCATCAAAGCTCTAGATAGAGCCTCCATGCTCATTCAGCAAGTTGCTGGAGGACAAATCTGTGAAGGTGTCATCGATATTGCTGCCAAAACATTTACAAAAAAACGGATTATCTGCCGTCTCAGCCGCATCAACCGATTACTGGGCACTCGTTTAAGTGTCGGCGAAGTCGAAACAATTTTTAATAAACTCGACTTCACGACGGTCTGGGATGGACAAGATGTATATACTGTCGATGTTCCAACTTATCGCAATGATTTGCAAGAAGAGATAGATCTTGTTGAAGAAGTTGCCCGGATCTATGGTTATGACAACCTAGACAGGGGTTCAAATCGTTTCAGCACGTCGACGATACCTCCTGCACCTATCTATTTATTCGAAAAAGAAATTAATACACGCCTCATTGCCGAAGGTTTGCAAGAGTTTTTAACTTGTGATCTGATTGGGCCTTCCTTATTAGACGTCGTTGGCGTCGGCGAAATGCCGGAAAAAACATGGGTCCGCGTAATGAACCCCGTCTCGATAGAACAATCCATTCTACGAACCTCCCTGCTGCCTGGTTTGCTGCAAGTGGTTAAATATAATTGGGACCGGCAGAATCATGATATTGCGGGCTTTGAAATTGGGCGCATTCATTTTAAAGAAGGCGATCATTATTGCGAGCAATCCATGGCAGCTATCGTTCTTTCAGGAAAATCTGCTCCTCACCATTGGGATGAAAAAGCTAAAGATAGCGATTTTTATGATCTGAAAGGTATTGTGGAAAATGTGCTTAATGAATTGCGAATTGCCGATATTTCTTTTAGACCTAACCAGCTGCAAGTTTTTCATTCAGGAAGGCAAGCTTCTATATTTGCAGGCGAGTTAGAGATTGGTTCCTTGGGAGAAGTTCATCCTACAGTGCTTAGGCGGTTAGATGTCCCTCAACGAATCTTATTTGCTGAAATTAATCTGCATGATCTCTACAAAGTTAAAGCCCCTGAAAGTAAAATGCATCCTCTGCCTATTTATCCTGGTTCTGAACGCGATTGGACCATTACCTTGAAGGAAGAAATTCCATTGGCAGATATTTTGAAAGCCATCCACACGATTCCTTCAAAGACATTGGAAAATGTCTCCCTGCTTGATATCTATCGCAGCGATAAATTAGGCCAAGGGATGAAAAATGCAACTTTACGATTTATGTACCGCGATTGGGAAAAGACAATTTCTCAAGAGCAAGTCGATGCCGAACACGCAAGCATATTAACAAATATAAAAACAAACTTATTGATAGGTTGAATTATGAGATCTTTACAAATACTGGGAATTTCTTCTCTAGCTTTACTTCTTACGGCATGTGCTCAAAATAGCAGTGAAGATAATTATGTTATCGAGCAAACATATGTGCACAAATATGGAGTGGCTGTCCCTTCAGATTTCTGGACCGCCAGCGGAGAGCATGGTTCTGTCGTTTCTACGATGAATAATGGTGTTGTCGTTACACATTCTTATAATTCAGGATTGTTGGAAGGGGATACGACTTATTCATATGCCCACAGCTCTCAAATTCAAAAATCAGAAACCTATTCTCAAGGTACTCTTGTAAAGGAAACAGAATATTATTTTGAAGGGAGTCCTAAATCGCAAATAGCTTATGATTCACCTTTAGGTATGCGTACGGTATCATCATGGTATCTTAGTGGTACTCCGCGCAGCATAGAACAATATGCAGGCGACCAATTGGTTAATGGTCAGTATTACACATCCAATAACCAAATTGATTCACGTGTTGAAAACTCCGCCGGCACTCGTCTTCTGCGAGATGATCATGGATTATTGCTAGCCACCGATACTATCGCTGATGGTCAGAATTCTTTCCGTACAACTTATCATGCTAATGGGTCTCCAAACGAGCAGATCACTTTTAAGAACGGACTAAAAGATGGAACGATTAAAAGCTGTTTTCCTGGGGGAGAGCCTGCAAGCGTTGAAACTTGGTGTGCAGGTCAGCAAACGGGGATTACGACACTCTATCAGCATGGAGAAAAGTTTGCAGAAGTACCATATGTCAACGGCGTTAAGCAGGGTGTAGAAAAGCGTTATCGCGATGGCAATGTTTTGGTGTTGGAGATTTCATGGAACAACGATTTGCAGAATGGTCCTATGAAGACTTACGTTGGAGATAGCTACACAACAGCTTGGTACTATAAAGGCATGCCAACAACAAAAACCGACTATGAGTTTTTGATGAATAAGCCCACAAAGTAGCTTGATTGATACGCGTCCTATTTTTATTAAATGTTATTAATGTAGCTTAGGCTTTAGCCTGAGATCGTAACGAAGGAACACCAAACGAATTCAGCTAACGATCTCAGGCTAAAGCCTAAGCTACATTAATAACGTTCTCTTTGAGTTTTTGCCTTTAAAAATCACTTTTGCTTTATAACATTCTTGCAAGAGCATAGTCATTTTCCCTGGATAGCCATTCCCGACCTTATTATTATTCCACAAGGTCACAGGCATCAATTCAATTAACGAATTTGTACAAAAAATTTCTTTGGCGTGATCGAGTTCTGAAAGTTCGACTTGGCGCTCCTGTACTTCAATCTTTTGAGCTATCGCGATGTCAATGATGGTTTGTCTGGTAATACCCGGCAAAATGCCTGAGCTTAAATTCGGGGTGATTAATATATTGTGAACATCCACTATAAATAGATTTGTCTTGGTTCCTTCAGCCACATAACCCTTTTCATTTAAAAATAGGCCTTCATTAGCCCCTTTTGCAATAGCTTCTTGCCTTGCTAGAATATTATCCAAATAGTTTAAAGATTTAAGACGGCTTGTAGGTGAAGTCGAATTTTTCTGAATGGAAACAGGTAATAAATGCCAGCCTTGCTTATAAGAATCTTCAGATTGCTTTTGATAAGGTTTCACTATGATGGCATAGCTGGGTTGGATGGATTGTCCGTCGCCTTTTGTGACAGTCAAGCGGATATAGAGGTCTGAACATTCGCTTAAGTCTACACAGCGTTGAATCTCATTGATTAGCAGTTCTTTTGTCCATGGTAAATTCCAGGCGATCGATTCGGCAGATGAAAAAAGCCTCTGCAAATGATCTTCGATTTGAACAACATTTTTATTGTATCCACGCATTGTTTCAAATAGACCAAATCCATATAAGACTCCTTGATCTAATATCGATATGCTTTCGGAATCCAAATTGCCATTTAAATTGATCATGATAGTCCATTTGCCTCTAAAGCCTGCATAAGAGCACGTGCTTTGTCCAATGATTCCTGATATTCTGCTTTTGGATCGGAATCAGCTACAATCCCACCTCCGGCTTGAAAATAGACTTTGTTGTTTTTTATCAAGAAAGTCCTGATAACAATATTTAAATCGGCATCGCCGCAGAAGTCGATGTATCCGATCGATCCTGTATAGATTGCGCGTCTTGTAGGCTCCAGCTCATCGATCAATTCCATGGCCCTGATTTTAGGGGCTCCTGTGATTGATCCTCCAGGAAAAGAGGCCCTGATAAGGTCTATGATGTTTTTATCCGGAATAAGTGTCCCTGTTACAGTAGAAACCAAATGATACACTGTTGGATACTCTTCTAGCCTGATTAAATCGGGTACTTTTATTGAACCGAAAAGGCATACTTTTCCTAGATCGTTGCGAGCCAGGTCTGTAACCATCATCAGCTCTGCTCGGTCTTTATCGCTTTCCCATAATTCCGTTCGCGAAATTTCATTTTGGATGGAATTGGTTCCTCGCGGACGAGTGCCTTTGATGGGTCGGGTTTCAACAGAGCTTCCTTTTAATTGAAGGTATCTTTCGGGGGAGGCGCTCGCAACAATTACTTCAGGGAAGTGTAAGTAGCTGGCATAGGGCGCGGGATTAATGGTTCTGAGGCGTTTGTACAATGCAAAAGGAGATTCATTAAATAGTGCGTCAAACCGCTGGGTCATATTGACCTGAAATAGGTCTCCGGCATAAATGTAATCAATAGCTTTTTGAATGCTTTTGCAATAGCTGTTTTCATTAAAATGCTTGTTAAGTGATTTTGGCTGCGACTGAGGATGTTCTTTTGGGGTGAAAGGTCGTTGAATTAATGCTTCCATTTCCAACATGCGTTCCTGGGCTCGTTTTTGTCTGGCTTTAGGTTCTTTTTCAGGAAAGCCTGTCGATGAAATGGTCGTTTTACCTAGCAAGTGATCGAAGATGAGAATGGTATCGTAAAAGCCAAAATAACAATCAGGAATCTGAATATCATCCACACTGTTGTTTGGAAGTTTTTCGAGGATATAGCAGAGATCATATCCAAAATAACCGATGGCGCCGCCCAAAAATGGACCGCTCTCCGAATGTGATGGCAAGGTATATTTGGCTAATAACTGTTTAAGTACAGTTAAAGGATCGGTAGTATTGAGTGTTTCTTCATTTTGAAAAGATGTGATCGTTATTTGTGTGCTTTTACATGAGAATGTGAGGAAAGGGTCTCTTGCGATGAATGAATAGCGACCCATTCCGTTTATGCTCATGCCGCTATCTAGAAACACACTGTTCACCTCATCATGAAAGCGTTCAAATGCATCAACGGCACTTTGAGAGGTCTCAATTTCTTTCAGCAAACCTGTAAACATATCCATGTAGTATTAATCCTAAAATGCCGTTAAATTTTAAGTGCTGTGATTTGTCACTTACGCAGCGGGTTAAAAGTTCATAAGCCTCTTGTGCTAAGCCGCGAATGTGGCGAAAGCAAATAGCCAAAGGCTGACTCCCAATGTTATAAAAATAAAAAAAATATTTATCATGATATCCATGCTAGATTTGTTCAAGAGTCCAAATCGCTGGCGCAACGCCATCAACTTAAATAAAGCACCTTTTTTGCCCGGAGGGCTTTCACAATGTAGCCCAGACTGAGGAACGAAGTCTGGGTTAGATTCAAAAAAAAGTTAAGCCCCGGAGGTGGCGACACACATCCAAGCTAAAAAAACTCATTTTCTTAAACATAGGTGTGTGTCGCCACCTCCGGGGCTGGATATTCATTTTTAACCTAACCCAGGCTTCGTTCCTCAGCCTGGGCTACATTGTGAAAGCCCTCCGGGCAAAAAAAATAAATTTCTTTAATTGATGACATTGCGCTGGAGCTCCGGACTCTCGCACACAGTCTACCTTCCATAATACTATATACATTTCTTTACTTTGACGACATTGGGCGTCAGCCTGTGGCTATATGCTTCCTCCGCATTCGCGGCTATTCCCCCCAAACTCCTGCAGCTAAGAAGTTTTTATAAAATTGTTCAAGAGATCCTTGCCATATTGCGTTAAGATGGCTTCCGGATGAAATTGCAACCCTTCAATCGGATACTCTTTATGCTTTAAGCCCATGATTTCGCCTTCTTCGGTTTCTGCCGTAACTTCTAAACAGGCAGGCAAGCTTGATCGTTTTACAATTAATGAATGATAGCGTGTGGCGGAAAATGGGCTTTTAACGCCTTTAAAAACTCCACTCTGACTATGTTTAATCAACGAAGTTTTGCCATGCATAGGGTTGTTTGCACGGATGATTTCTCCTCCAAAGGCCTGTCCGATGGCTTGATGTCCCAGGCATATGCCTAAAATAGGGATTTGCCCTCTTGAACTGCGAATCAAATCGAGGCAAATCCCTGCGTCATTGGGTGTGCGGGGTCCGGGAGAAATTACAATATGTGAGGGATTCAAATTTTTGATTTCTTCCAGGGTGATGGCATCATTTCGATGGACTAAAGCCGTGTGGCCTAGCTCTCCAATGTATTGATAAAGATTGTAGACGAAGGAATCGTAGTTATCGATTAATAGAATCATGAATCATTTGCTTTAATTGTATATCTGTCGAAATCGTATCCAAAAGACATTTATGTTATTTAGTCCTATTAGCCACAAAAAGAAAGACGATAGCGGTTGCCGCTATCCCCATAATTCCTGTGGTCCCGATGATTAATGGATTGGGATCTTCAAATAAAATGAGTGTGAGCCTTCCAGAGGCATTAATAGTTCCGTGCAAGACAGCAGGAATGATGATTGCGTTGCTATTTTGACGAAGAGTTGCGAAGAGCGGACTAAATACAAGGCAGACTAAAATCATTAAAATTGAACCCAAAAATGGGTGTCCGGGGTAGTTTAATCCGATGATGACTAGAGGAAGATGCCACAATCCCCACAGAAAGCCGATGATTATATTTGCTTTAAAGAATCCTAAAGTAGCTAATTTTTTCCATAAATACCCTCGCCACATCAATTCTTCGCCCATTGCCGCAATCGTATTAATGGTGAGTCCTGCTACTAAAATGGTGATCACAAGGAATGAAAAAGTAGCTATCTGATAAAGCCAACCGTGCATCGAGTTTAAAGGAGGGGGAAGTGCTAAGCGCAATATCTCAAGTCCTTTATACTCAGCGAAAAGTAAACTAAAAAGGATTGTTAATATCGCTATGATTAAGCCGATAGTACCTGCAATAAGATAGCTTTTTATCGATTTGGTAAAAAGCACTAGATGGAGTCCTTCTTTGTAAGCAAAAAGTAGGGCTACTATTCCAGGAATCCACATCACAAAAAAGCCAAAGAATAAAAATGCAGGAGAGTCTAATTGCCCATCAAGGAAATAGAAAGCACCGGTGGCTCCCCAAGTTAAAACAAAAGTTAGGATGAGTGCGTTATACATGCGTTTTGATCAAGGATGTGGATTTCATATCCCATTGTTCTTCTAAAAGTTGTGTAAATTCTTGGGAGTTTTCATCAAATTCGTATCGTTTAAGTAAAACAGTATGATCGTTACAATCTACAAGCGTGACCCCGTTGAAATCATCACCTAAAGTTTTATAGTAAATCTTCTGAATTGATAGTAATATTCCGAAAGGGGAAGAGGCGCGGCATTCGCGGCACAAATGATTTTCGAAGCGATAATCTTCGATTAAAAGCAAGCGATCGTCTTGATCGCGGATATGGCTAATAACCTGTTCTTTCGTTTCGCTAATTTGAGTTTTTTGCCAGGTAGTTTGACGCGAAGGATGCAAATGCCGAAAATCGAATAAACCTGAATCATAGATGAGTCGATCAAAGTCTTCGTCGATGTATTTTTCAATCGAGACTCTTCTGTGGTAGGGGTCAGAGCTGATCTTGTAGGAGAGTCCCTTAATGGATTCATCTAAATTGAATGCCGAGAGGCCTTGTGGTAAGCCGTCTTTCCAGTAATAATCGCGATAATGTTTGGTCAAAATAAATTCCATGTGTAATAGATTTAATAACCGGAGTATATTGGAGGGTAAAACAGAGAGCAAATGGAATTTTCATTATGACACAAAATTTTCAGGTAATTACAGGTAAGAGAGCTGATGGTCCAGGCATTAAATCCAAGTTCATTGTTAGTAAAAAGGGGATCGTAGAGGTTCAACTGGAAGCAGGAATACCTGCTAAAGGCTTTGAATGGCATATTTCGGCGCAGGATGGGTCACGGGATGTCGTCGATGTGCTCAAAGAATGGATCGAAAGCTACTGCAATAAAGTACAGTCGACAATGTTGCTACCAATTGATTTAGAAGGAATACCTCCATATACTAAGAGCGTTTTACGACTATTGCAGGGGTTGCCGTTTGGCAGTACGATTACGTATCAAAAGCTGGCGATATTATCAGAGAATCCCAAGGGGGCGCGTGCTGTGGGGAATGCTTGTGGACGTAATCCTTGTCCTTTAATCATTCCTTGCCATCGGGTGGTGGCTAGTCATGGGGGATTAGGGGGCTTTTCATGCGGCGTCGATATCAAGAAGGTGTTGTTAGCTTTTGAAAAATAGGCAAAGCGTGACAAATCAATGCGCACAGATTTATTTTTTCTCTTAATCTGATATTAATATTCGTATGATTAGATAGAAGATGTAGGTAAAAAAACATTGGCATGTTGGCATGTTATTCGCATTTACAGAACACATGAATAAGCCAAAAAAGGCCAAAATAAGGGGGCTATATGACTAAAACACAACTACTAAAAAAAATTGCCTTACTTGAGTCAGTGAATGATCAATTAAGTACCGAAGTGAGCTATGTCGACAATCTAATGCGTCTTCTGGGATTTTCTGAAGGATTGGCAACAGTGAAGGCTACGGCTCAAGAAATCGTTGATAAGGGATTAAGTCCTTATGATGAGACTGAACAAAGTGCCTAATTGGCATAGAATTTGCATCATCTATTAGTGTATAACAAAGGGGCTTTTATGACTAAACTTCAATTACTTAAAAAAATTGCCTTATTGGAATCTGTAAATGATCAGTTGAGTACAGAAGTGAGTTATTTAGATCGATTGATGCGTTCAATGGGGTTTGCAGAAGGACTTGCTACAGTCAAAGCCACTGCTCAAGAGATATTGGATCAAGGCTTGAATATAGTTGATGAACCCGGCCTAAATTCCTAGGTTCTTATTTTGATACGCGTCTTGTTTTATTAAACGCAAAGACGCAAAGACGCAAAGACGCAAAGAGAATATTTTAACCACAGAGATCACAGAGAACACAGAGAGGGAAAATTAACAGGATACAAAGATGGGAGTGGTTGAAAATTTATCTCCTTTAGCCAAAGAAGATAGTTTAAATATCCTCCTTATCCTTTTATCCTGTTAATTTTTCCTCTCTGTGTTCTCTGTGATCTCTGTGGTGAAAATATTCTCTTTGCGTCTCTGCGTCTTTGCGCCTTTGCGCCTTTGCGTTTAAAAAATAGGACGTGTATCAAATTGAGAATTTGGGTTATTTTGGGTTGTTTTTACGATACCCTTACCGACTTCATGACAGCCTCATATACCTCATCTACTTCAATACGCGTCATGCATCGGAAATCGATAGGGCAGACGCGTTTATAACATGGAGAGCACTCTACCCGTTTGTGAATGACGGTTCCTCCTCCATAAGGTCCAGTCTGAACATCGCTTGTAGAACCAAATAAGGCTACCAGCGGCACAGCCAAGGCTGAAGCAATATGCATAGGACCGCTGTCATTTGTAAGCATGACATTGCAACTTTGAATCAAAGCTAATAGTTCGCGGAGGGTTGTCTTTCCGGCAACATTAATCACGCGCTCTCCTAATCCTTGGCAAATTTCATTGACGAGGGGAGCTCCTGTCGGATCCCCAAAATAAATCACAGTAATGCGTGGATCTTGAATCAGGCGTTCCGTTACGGCCCGGAAACGATCTGGCAGCCAGCATTTAGCAGTGCCAAAGGCTGCGCCTGGATTGATACCGACCAGGATTTGTTGACCGTGGTTCACGCCATTATTCCTAAGTAGAAGCTGGGCTGCTTGTTTTTCAGCCGGTGAGATATAAAGGCGGGGTGGTGTTGAAGAAAGTGGGATACCCATGGGAGCAAGAAGAGCTTTATAAGTTAGAACGAGATGCTGCGTATCTTTATCTTTTGGAAAAGGGACTGCCTTATTTAATAAGAGACCGCGAAAATCGGTTTTAAAACCGATTCGATTGTCGACATAACCTCGCCAGAATTTCCAGGCAGAAGAAAAGGAATTCGTGAGTAAAAGACCAAGATCATACTTGCCCAGCTGCAGTTTTTCGATAATATCCAGATGTTGTTGGCGATGGATCCATCCGCTGGGTTTTTTGAAACTATAGATCTCGTTGATATTGGGATCCTGTTGCAGTAAAGCGGCCACGTTGGATTGGCACATGGCTGTGATCGAGGCTTTTGGCCATTTTTGACGCAGATCATGTAAAACGGGGGTAGCCATTACAAGATCACCCAGCCAATTTGGCATTCGGACAATGATATTTTTGGGTTCTTGAGCGGGCCAATGTGCATGTATTTGATTCATGTGCAATCTCCATAAGAAGCCTATTGTAGAAGATTGATGAAATTGAAAGCAAATCTCTTGATCTAGTTTTAACAAAACAGGTAAGGTAATGCTGAATGTGATTCAAATTTGGCATTGTGCTGTTTAGGCATTATGCTGTTTATAAAATAAATCCCAATGAGAGCGTCCTTTGATTCCATCTTCTTTACAAAGAACTATGAATGAGCATGATGAAGAGTTGCAATCCCTGCAAAAACAGCTGCACACTCTCAAAGAGCTCTATCGCGCTGCAAAAAAGCAGGAAGGGCCTCAGCCAGAGGATAATCGTCGCTTAGTTGAGTTGACTATAGACAATGAAAGATATCAACAGCGGATAGATAAACTTACCACTGGTCTTGATGAGCGGGAAAAAAAACTCACGGATCTTCAACGCGCCTCTTCTGCTCTGAACGTAAAACTGAATGACTCACTCAAAAGCTTGCAGCAGGTCCAAACAGAATTAAAAGAACAGACCCAACTGAGACTCGATGCCGAAGCTGAAGTAGAGGCTTTGCATCTTCAATTTGCCTCTCTCAAGACCAAGCATGCGCATTTGCTGCACCAAGCCCAAGATCTTGCCAATGAAAAGCAGCTCTGGCACACAGAACGCAATGGTTTGCTGAACGAGAGGGGTCTGCATATAAATGAGCGCGATATTGCCGCGCAGAATTTTTCTCGTATGCAAGCCCGTTATGATGAGCTGCAAAAACTGTTCGACGAAACTGAATCTACTCGTTATGCGTTGGCAAAAGACAAGCAACAGCTTTTAGAAGATATTGAAAAGGTTGTGCATGCTCAGGATGAGGCCGAGGCTAGATTGAAATTTGCCCATTTTCACTTGGCTAAAAAAGTGAAAGAGACAACGGAGTTGAGCGATAAGATCCAATTTGCTGAACAGCAACTGGTTGATCGAGAAAGCGCTATAAATCAATTAACTTCAAAAATAACCGAAATGCAAAATGCATTGGAAGAACAGCGCCTGCAAGAAAAACGCTTGCATGAGCAGTCTCAAGAGGTTATTAAATCAGCGGAAGCTGTTGCAGCAGGCTGGGAACAAAAATTTGCTTTGGTAAATAAAAAGTGGCAAGAGGCGGAGCTGCGAATACAGGAATTAGCCCAGATCTCAAGTAAATATCAACAGATGCAATCATTGTGGGAACGTCTTGATATCTTCTTTGATAAGCCTGGAGATGGTTCCAAAAAAACATCTTTGCCTCAGCAGATTACAATGCCAGAAGTTAAAATTGAGGTAGAGTCACTAGCTGAAGCTGTGCGCGATACACGGGTGCCGTTTCAAAATCTCTTTGATATGCCTAAATCGCCTCCAAAGCGGATCAAGCAAAACTTATTTGAATAGGATCGACAATGATTATTCTTGGAGTCGATCCTGGTACTGTAGTTACAGGATATGGGGTCATCGAGGTAATTGGAAATAACTACCGAGCCATAGATTACGGATGCATTCGGCCGCCTCCTGGGTTAAAATTGACAGATCGGTATTTAATCATTTTTAATGCCCTTGAGGAGTTAATGGAAAAATATTGTCCTCAAGTCTTATCGATTGAGACTCAATATATGCAGAAAAACGTTCAAAGTGCTATCAAGCTCGGTATGGCAAGAGGGATAGCCATCATTGCGGCCAAGCGAAGGGGAATGGCTATTTACGAATATACCCCGACAAAAGCAAAAAAAGCTGTTGTAGGTAATGGTCAAGCAAGTAAACAGCAGGTGCAGGGAATGGTAAAAGCTTTGCTTAAGCTGTCAGTTGTACCTACCCCAGAAGATGCTGCCGACGCCTTAGCTCTAGCAATTTGCCACGCCCAATCGATGCAGTATCGTGAGGTATGTGCTGGGCAGATCTAAAAAAATCAAAAGGTTGTTATGACCAAGCAAAGCGAAGCTTTGAAAAAAGCAGTCGAAATTATTAAAGATAAATACCCTGACATTTGGGCGATTTATTTGTTTGGTTCCTTTGATACGCCATATGAACGTGTCGATAGCGATCTTGATTTAGCCATTCTCCTCGATCGGACTGTTGATGCTTTAGCCCTTTGGGAGCTCTCTCAAAATATTGCAACCCTTCTCAATATTGACGTTCAATTAATTGATCTTAGACAGGCTTCAACGGTATTCCAAAATGAAATTATTAGGGATGAAAGAAGAATATATTGCAGCCATCCAAAAGAATGTAATGAGCTTGAATCTATATACTTGGCAATGTACCTTCGATTAAACGAAGAACGAAAAGAAATCCTGGATGATTTAAAGAAGGCCTAAATATGTCTGACGATATCATTATTAACAAATGCGAAGTGATTGAAAACTGCCTTAAACGGATTCAGGAAGAATATAAGGGCTTTGAAGGTCAGCTTGCTATAAATTACACGAAGCAGGATTCCATTATATTAAATCTTCAGCGTGCTTCTGAGGCCACAATTGACCTTGGGATGCGTTGGGTGCGTATAAAAAAATTAGGCACACCCCAAACAAGCCGGGATGTCTTTGAATTTTTGAGTAAAAATGACTTTATTTCTCAAACACTGGCTCACGATTTACAGGCAATGGTTGGGTTTCGAAATATAGCTATCCACGATTACCAAAAAATTAATCTTGAAATCGTTAAATCAATATTAACGACCAAATTGAAAAATTTTGAAGAGTTTATCCACTTGGCACGCACTCTTACTTGATAAATTAATGGAGAATACACAATGTTTGCATATATTAAAGGTTTGTTAGCCAATGCTACAACCGGACACGTTACTATTGAAACTAGCGGAATCGGTTATAAAATTTTCATTCCCGTCAGCACTTTTACCAGCTTGCCTCATATTGGAAGCGAAATGATTCTCTACACTTCTTTTGTCGTGAGAGAACAGGCCCAAACTCTCTATGGTTTTATTACTTCGCAAGAAAGAGATTTTTTTGAAGCTTTGATCGGAGTGACGGGGATCGGACCCAAAATTGCATTAGCATTGATTGGTCATCTGCCATTGAGCGAACTTCAACAGGCGATAGCTCAGAGTGATACCCCAACGCTTTGCAGAGTACCGGGAATTGGCAAAAAAGGGGCTGAGCGCTTGATTATTGAAATGCGCGATAAGGTCGCTGTTAATTCCATTAATCCAAGCGATTTTGCTGTGCATATGTATGGCGATGCGCGGGCTCAAACAGTCAATGATGCCATGAGTGCGCTCATAAACTTGGGCTATAATCAGATGACTGCTCAAAAAGCCCTTAAAAAGACGTTGAAGGATATTCCTGAAGCAATTGACCTGTCGTCTATGATTTCGACAGCTCTTAAGCATGTCTAACCTGGAAAAGACGGCTTCAATACTAAGCGACTTGTGGTCGTTTAAGCATATTGCAAACAGGGCAATCTTCGATACTGTGCTTTCGAGCTTGGCAATACTCGCGCGCAAAATAAATGATTTGCAAGTGCAGTCGATTCCAGTCTTTCTTTGGAAAAACTGCCTTAAGGTCTTTTTCTGTGACCTCAACAGATTTGCCATTGGATAATCCCCATCGCTTTGCACAGCGATGGATGTGGGTATCGACCGGAAAGGCCGGCTTGTTAAAAGCCTGGATCATCACGACAGATGCTGTTTTATGTCCAACTCCAGGCAGCTCTTCTAGATCTTCAAAAGAATCAGGGACCTTTCCTCCATGCTTTTCAATCAGTAG